>Ga0326597_10001272_pt1 | contig 41236 bp, 36 predicted proteins | sample RVTome_12_FD_203789 | JGI IMG/M metagenome (GOLD analysis project Ga0326597, IMG submission 203789) | Soil microbial communities from uranium-contaminated site in the Upper Colorado River Basin, Wyoming, United States - RVT100D185 | ecosystem: Environmental > Terrestrial > Soil > Contaminated >... | reverse complement strand
AAAGGGACATACCTTCTAAAAGATTACCTCAGAAAAGAGATGCCAAAACAGGAAGATTTGCCAAAAATGGAAAAGAGGACTTTCATGCATATCCAACAGAATATATTGTGATTGGGCTAAAAGAATAAAATGGGAGCAAATAAAGGTAGCTGGAGTGAGTTTTATGTTTTTTTAAAATTATTAGCTGACGGAAAGCTATATGCAGCCGATGAGAATCTAAATGCAAACGAAAGCCTCTTTTATATAATTTTAAAACTAATTAAAACCATTGCACGTGAAAGGCAAATATATAAAAGAAATGGCTCTATTAAAATATATAGTGGTACTGATAAGTTATTATCTGAAATTAGCTTATCCGATATTAAAAAATATCCAGATATAATTCTAAATGGTATAGTTAATGCTCCTACAGGTAAAAGGTCATTTGATATCCAAGAAGCAAACAAGATATTTAAAACTTTATTATTCACAAAAGTATCGGATAACACAAAAGGAAAAGGTGATATAACAGTAGTAATTCATGACCCAGTAACAGTAGATGAGAAAAATCTTACTTTCAGTATAAAATCTTATTTAGGTAGCAACCCCACACTTTTTAATGCGGGTAAGTCAACTAACATTATTTACAAAATTAACGGGGATCTTAGTAAAAAAGATGTAGATAATCTAATAAATCTAAATTCATATACAGAAAGAGTCAATTATATTTTTGAAAATGGTTTTAAATTGAATTACATTGACTATTCAGGTAATATATTTAAATCTAATTTGGTGTTAATTGATAGCTTATTGCCGGAAATCTTAGCTAATATGCTTCTGTATAAATACATTGATGGTATTAATAGCATGACAGAGCTTTTAAATAAATTAAAAAATGACAACCCGTGCAATTACAATCTTGCTCATGACCATAAATTCTACGAGTATAAAATAAAACGTTTATTGGTTGATTCTGCTCTAGGAATGACCGGTGCAAAAGTTTGGGATGGGCTTTATAATGCAACAGGTGGATTTATCATAGTCAAGAAAACCGGTGAGCTTGTATGTTTTCACATATATAACTGGAACGATTTCCAGAATTATTTAATAAATAAAACTAAATTGGAATCTCCTGATTCAAGTCCGAATAGGTGTGATTTTGGTCGATTATTAACTGCGAAAGAAGTGGGTTTAAAAAGCGGTTACTACATTAAGTTAAATTTCCAAATTCGTTTTAGGTAAGTTTTCTTCAAAACCCCCTTTCTCTCTTCTTTTCTTCCATCAATGCTTTTAACAACCTGCCTTTGGTTTTCCAAATCCCAAAATTAGTTCTAATGAGCTCCTTGGCAGTAATTTTTTTTCTATTTTTTGTCTTATACCCTGTGGTTTTCATATAACTCAAAATTAAAGATAATTTCATTAAAATATCCTGTATTACATAATGACTTGCATTTGTAACTTTTTTACCACTATATTTGTTATAGGTTTAGTTATCGTATTATAACGGTAACCCTTTAAAATCTGCTAAAAGCTATGTTACAGTCAAAATTCATCAGATTTCTCACCTTGCTGAATAGTGTTTGGTTAAAACAAAAGAAATAAGCCATATTTCTCGCCTAACTTTACATAATGCCGGATTTGGAACACGCAAAATATTTTGTGGTGAGAAAAATGATGAAAACAGCCGGGAATCAAGGCACAGCTTAAAACCTTTAATCATTCACCGTGTTTTGCTATTTTGCAATACACAAACACATTTTTACACTTTGTACACTTTGAGAAACCTTTGTGCTCTTTGCGTCTTAGTGGCTAATAAATCTGGATTCCCGCCTTCGCGGGAATGACAATAAAAAAATGCAGGAAGAAATAATCGAAAAACCGGTATTAGAATTCCTTGAACGCCCGAAAGCCGCATCTTTAGATGAAGTGCTAGGCAAGCCGTTCAAAGTGCTCGACGACGGCTTTGTGCGCGTTGTGGATTATATGGGAAGCGATGAATCCATTGTTCAGGCGGCGCGCGTATCATACGGCAAGGGGACCAAGAAAGTCCACGAGGACCGCGGGCTTATACGCTACCTTATGCGCAATCACCACACAACGCCTTTTGAAATGTGCGAAATCAAGCTGCACGTGCGCGTGCCTATGGACTGCTGGAGGCAGTGGATTCGCCACCGCACCGCAAACGTAAACGAGTATTCGACACGCTACTCGGTTGCAATCGATTCCGCCCAGACAACCCCCGAAGACGAGTGGCGTTTCCAGGCGCAGGGCAACCGCCAGGGCTCAGCCGGATTTGCAGGAACAGATGAAGGAAAAACTTTAAGCGAAAAAGAACGCTACCTGCAGAAGCTTGCAAGGGAAGTCTATGACGAGCGCCTTAAATCAGGCATTGCCCGCGAGCAGGCGCGAAAAGACCTGCCGCTATCTACATACACAGAAGCATACTGGAAAATCGACCTGCATAACCTGTTCCATTTCCTGTATCTCAGAATGGATGCCCACGCGCAGTCTGAAATCAGGAAATACGCTGAAACCATAGGCAATGAAATCGTTGCGAAGTGGTGCCCTTTTGCGTGGGAGGCGTTCCTTGATTACAGGATGAATTCAAAACACCTTACCCGCCTTGAGATTGAAGCGATGACCGCGATTATCCAAGGAGATAGCACAAAAGCAATTGAGCTTGCCAAGTCATACGGCTGGGTTAAGGAAACAGGCGAGCTGAAGCGCAACCGCGAACGCGAGGAATTCGAGGATAAGCTCCTCAGTCTGGGCTTAAAGGCGCCTTGGCTATAATCCTGCCCTTATCAGCTGGAGTGTGTATTCAAACGGGGAGGCGTCAATCTTAATGTAGCCGTTGAATGGGTTATCGAGCATGAATATCATATACAGAATCAGCGTGTTTAAAACCGTGAGCGCGGCGGTCATCATAAACTGTGTTACAACCTTCCTGGTGCAGAAGAAGTAGGTATAGATGACAGTCATAAAACCGCCGAAGAGCAAAACCGCCCAGATAACTCCCGGTATACTGTTGCGGCTGTCGAAGATTCGGGTTCTCCTCCTCTCGCCGAGGTCGCTTAAATGCCGGAGGGATTCCCTGTAAAGCGGTTCGTTGGAAAGCGACTTAACATCGATTGATGTGTATAGAGTCCACAGCTTAATGAAGCTTTCGCTTGCACTGCTGCTTGCTGTTCCATTTTCAAGAAGCTTCCACTCTTCACCTGTTACATCATTGATGTAGCTTACAATTGTTGATGTGATCTGTAACTTAATTGAATCCGGAAACGCTTTTGAATTATGGTAAAGGTCGGTAAGCTCAATTGCTTCAAGGTCAACGTTCTCTCTGGAGCGGTCATATTCAGTCCACGTTACAAAAACAACAAAAGCAACAAGCACGGCGTAAATCAACCCAAACGCATTGAAGATGAACCCGCCGACTTCATGGTTTTCCCTTAAAACATCATCGGAAAACCTTTTACGCACAAGCTTTAGTCCGGAATAAGATATAAGAAGTGAAATTATGCATAGGAAAATTATCGAAATGACGGGATGCCAATCAAGCAGGAACTTCATAAAATTCAATATTTAACTTATTAATTTAACAAAGTTTAAAATATACCTAATTTATCATTATAACAATGAACGAAATTAACATAAATGAAACTTATAAGTAATCGTTTTATGAATTAGTTACCCTTCTCACTCCCTTAATGCATTTCATATTCAAAAAATTTCCCTTAGCTTACCTGTCTTCTTAATTCGGAAAAAATTGCTGGATAAAATATCAATACAGGGCGCAAGAGTTCACAACCTTAAGAACATAGATTTAGAAATCCCGCGCAACAAATTTGTCGTTATCACGGGTATTTCCGGCTCGGGAAAATCCTCCTTAGCATTCGATACCATTTACGCGGAGGGTCAAAGGCGTTTTGTTGAAACACTCTCGGCTTACGCCAGGCAGTTCATCGGCGGTATCGAGCGTCCGGACGTAGATAAAATCGAAGGGCTTTCACCGTCAATTTCAATTGAGCAGAAAACAATTTCACACAACCCACGTTCAACTGTCGGAACCGTTACTGAAATTTACGACTACCTGCGTTTGCTTTTTGCAAAATGCGGAACACAGCACTGCACAAACTGCGGAGAGCCTGTAGCAAGACAAACGATTCAGCAGATTATAGAACACATAAAGGAAAATCACGACGGTATGCGCATAAATATTCTGTCACCAGTTATTAAAGGACGCAAAGGGCATTACCGCGAGCTTTTTGAGGAAATTGAAAAGGACGGCTTCACAAAAGTCCGCGTTGATAAACAAATCATGGAAATTGTTCCCAAGATGAAGCTTGACAGGTATAAGATTCACGACATTGAAATTGTTGTTGACAGGATAATGGTTACGAAAGCAACTTCATTAAGGTTAACGGAATCGATTGAAACAGCATTGCGTTTTGGCGGGGGAATTGTAATAATAAATGAAAGCGATAACGGTTCATCGAACGATAAGCTCTTCAGTGAAAAACTTGCATGCCCAAACTGCGGAATTGGCTTTGATGAACCTGCTCCAAACTCGTTTTCATTTAACTCGCCCTACGGTTGGTGTCCAGAATGCCTTGGACTCGGTGCAAGAAAAGAGCTTGACGACAGATTGATAATTACTGATTTCGACTTAACAATAAATGAAGGCGGCATCGCTCCGCTTGGTAAACCCCGCAGCAACTGGACGTTTTCGGTACTAAGACAGTTAATTGAATCATGGGGATATGATTTTGATTCTCCCCTTAAGAAGCTCACCAAAGAGCAAATGGATATTATTCTAAACGGCGATAATGAGAAGCGCGACTACAAGTATGTTGATTCACGCGGAATACAAAGACAATACAGCCACAGATTTGCAGGAGTTAAGAAAATTATACTCGATTACTACCGTAATCAAACATCGGAATATATTTCCAACTGGGCTGAAAGCTTTATGACTTCCAATATATGCGATAACTGCAAAGGCGGGAAGCTTAAACAGACTAGTCTTGCCGTACTGATAGATTCACGAAGCGGGAAGAAAAACATTTTTGATATTTCGCAGCTATCGATAAATAAAGCTATAACATTTTTTGATGAACTTCAGCTTAATGAGCGCCAGCAGATTATTGCGAGGCAGATACTGAAGGAAATAAAAATGAGGCTTGAGTTTTTGCTTAACGTAGGTCTTGATTACCTGGCTCTTGATAGAAACGCCCGCACTCTTTCCGGAGGGGAAGCGCAAAGAATTAAGCTTGCAACGCAAATCGGCTCACAGCTAAGGGGAGTGTTGTATATACTTGACGAACCAAGCATCGGGCTGCATCAAAAGGATAACGCCCTATTAATTCAGTCTCTTAAAAATCTTCGAAATATCGGCAATACTGTAATTGTTGTCGAACATGACAAACAAATGATGTGTGAAGCGGATTATCTGGTCGATTTAGGACCCGGGGCGGGGGAACACGGAGGTAATGTTGTTGCATACGGCAAACCGCAGGGTTTAAACGGTGACTCGATTACCTCACTTTATTTAACAGGCAAAAAAGCAATAGATGTGCCCAAGAAAAGAAGAAAAGGGAATGGGAAAAAGCTTCAATTAAAAGGAGCAAGCGGTAATAACTTAAAAAATGTTAATTTAGAGATACCTCTCGGAAAGTTTATTTGCGTAACAGGAGTCAGTGGGTCTGGTAAATCATCTCTTATAAACGAAACTTTATATAGAGTACTTTCGCGCAAGTTCTTCAAAACACCGGAACCGCCCCTTCCGTATGAATCAATTGAAGGATTAAAAAACATTAACAAAGTTATAGAGGTCGATCAGTCACCCATAGGCAGAACGCCGAGAAGCAATCCCGCAACATATACCGGCTTATTCACTTTTATAAGAGACCTATTTGCATCGCTCCCTGAAGCTAAAATAAGAGGCTATAAAGTTGGAAGATTCAGCTTTAACGTAAAAGGGGGAAGATGCGAGGCATGTGAAGGCGGCGGTTTAAAGCGAATAGAAATGAATTTCCTTCCCGATGTTTACGTAACCTGCGAGGTTTGCAGGGGGAAAAGGTACAACCGTGAGACTCTTGAAGTCCGCTATAAAGGCAAAAACATTTCGGATGTGCTTGAAATGACCGTTGAGGAGGCAGTAGGATTTTTTGAAGCAATCCCGCCTCTTAAAAGAAAGCTGCAGACATTGTATGACGTCGGATTGGGCTACATAAGACTCGGGCAGTCAGCGGTAACGCTCTCGGGAGGTGAAGCTCAAAGAGTAAAGCTTTCAACGGAGCTTTCCAAAGTACAAACGGGAAAAACGATTTACATCCTTGATGAGCCGACAACCGGCCTTCACTTTGAGGATATAAAAATGCTGCTTAAAGTTTTAAACCAGCTTGCAGATAAGGGCAACACGGTAATTGTAATTGAGCATAACCTTGATGTAATAAAAACAGCGGACTGGATTATCGATTTGGGTCCCAAGGGAGGCGATGCAGGCGGTAAAATTATTTCCGAGGGAACACCTGAAGAATTGATAAAAAAATATATTGGGACCTCACAGACTGCAAAGTACTTAAAACCCGAGCTTAAGCTTTAATTTTCCTTAATTCAGCAACAATTTGTTCTGCCGTTAAATCCTCTATGCATTTAAAGTGTTTTAACGGGCATTTGTCCCTGCCGTGGTCTGTGCAGGGTCTGCAATTCAGAACTTTATTTTCTACTATGGAGTGTTTAGATGTAAGCGGGTAAAATCCGAATGAGCTGTTTGTTGAACCGTAAATCAAAATAATTGGCGTATTGCTTGCTGCCCCCAAATGCTGCGCCGCTGAATCTACTGTTATCAATGCTTTCGATTTTGTTATTACAGTATATGACTGTAAAGGAGTCAGCTTACCGGCAAGATTAATTAAGGAATCATCATCAATTTGTTTTTCAAGCTCACAGCAGTAAATTTCATCACTCTCTCCGCCTATCAGTGCAATATTGTAACCATCGCTTATCAGTATATCAATTACCTGTTTTGACTTATCGATTGTCAATTGTTTTGTAAACCAGCGAGAGCAAGGCGCGAAAGTGACTAAATTTGACCTGTTAAACAGATGATTAACAAAATTTACGTCCTTATTAGAAGGGTAAAGATTAGGCTTTAAAGATATTTTATCTTCATCATAATCATTTCCCAAAACTGCTTTAACAAGCTCAAGATTACGGTATATTTCGTGCTTATTTTGAACATACTTAACTTTATTAGTGAGCAAAAACGAAAGTGCGTTTCTGTTAAATCCTGTTTTTACATGTGCTTCTGAGTAATAAGTGAGCATTGCACTTCTGAATGAACGATGCGGCGAAATTACAATATCATATTCACTTTCACGGATTTCAGATAAAATCTCAATAAATTTATCAAGTTTATCACCGCCTTTTTTGTCATAAGCTATTGATTGATTTATGTCGGGGTGATTTTCAAGAACACCGACAGTATTGGGAATACATAAAAAATCAATCTTCGAATCAGGTAAATGCTTTTTTAAAGTTTGCACAATTGGCAGTGCAAGTATAACGTCGCCTAAAAAAGCGGTCTGGATAACTAATATTTTATCTTTCTTAATCAACCGGTTCTTACATGTTTAAATCGTCTGTGAAACCAAAGCCAGTGGTCAGGTCTTTGCTTTATATACTCCATAAGCAGGTTGACATGCTCTTGTGTTAAAGCTCTTACATTCTCCTCTGATGAATCTTTATATTTGCTTGCATTAATTTCGTGCAGTGTAAGCGAGTATGTATTATCTTCGTTTCTTAGAGAAACACCAAACAGAACTGCGGCTCCTGTTTTTAGAGCAAATCGAGCTGCACCTTCAAACGTTGGAACATCTTTAACGAAAAAATCAATCTTTACATTTTCTATCGGGGCTGACTGGTCACCAAGCATTGCGATAATTTTATTCTCTCTTAACAATGTCAAAATCGTTCGCAATGAGTCTTTCATATCAATCATTTTGTTTTCTTTACCGGTCCGAATTTTGTTTATCCTTTCATCAATTTTCTTATTTGCCTGTTCTTTAACAATTACGTTAAAAGGCATATTGCACATCTGACTCACGCCGTATGCAGTGAGCTCCCAATTGCCATAATGCGCGCTTATCAGAATAAGTCCCTTGCCTTGTTTTATCTTTTTATCAATCAATTCAAGATTTGTAAGCTTGATAATTTTGAATAAATCATCTTTGCTAAATTTTTTCATATAGAAAAACTCAGCAATGACTGTTAAAACATTAACATAGCAACCTTTTATAATTTTTAAAATGTCGCTATTTGACTTTTCCGGAAAAGCTAATTTAAGGTTGCTAAAAGCTGTTTTTTTTCTGATAGGCATCAGATAATAGAATAAATGCCCTTTAAGCTTCACTATAAAATACAGAAATGATAAAGGAAATAGCGGTATGATTTTTTCCAGAGTTATAAATAGCACGTAAACCAAAAAATTCATATTCAAAAGTAAACAAAAAATATAGTTATATCAATTTAAATTGATTACAACTCTTTGACTATATTAAGGTTAGACGAATTAGTATATTTGTGCTTTATTTAATTAAATTATTGCATTTAAGCTGTTTTGAAACTCGGAGTAATAGGAGAACCGTGCATAGATTATATTTATAGGGGGAGTATTTCACACGAAAAGCAGTTTGGTGGAATTTTATATTCGGTTGTTTCACTAGCGGTAATATCTGCCAAATCCGCAGAAGTTTACCCCATCATGAATCTTGGTGAAGATGAATATGAAAGCATCGCTGCGTTTTTGAACAAGTTCAGAAACATTAAAACAGATTTTATCAATAAATCACAGCATAAAACAAGAGTAGTAAACCTGTATTATAAAGACAGCAGCTCTGCTTTAAATACATCGACTAAAAAGACTTACGACAGAGAGGAAAATTCAACTGAGCCAACCTTACCCGTTGAATTTAAACAAATAAAAGGTGCATTGGAAAATCTCGATGGAATTTTAATTAACATGGTCTCGGGGAATGATATAACTTTAGATACTCTAAAAAAAATCAGGGAAAATTTTACAGGGTACATTCATATGGACCTGCATAATCTTGTGATGAAAACGTTCCCAGACGGAACAAGAAAACAAATTCCTGTTAAAGACTGGCTGAATTGGTGCAGAATGTGTGATACTCTGCAAATGAACGAATCGGAGATAGCAATTTTAACAGGTGATTCAGCTCCTGAAAACGAAACAGCAGAAGAAATTTTAAAAAAAAGCAAAATAAAATCTGTTGTAGTTACAAGAGGGGAACGGGGAGCAACTCTTTATGAACCGAAAAGGAAAGAGAAAGGTGGCAAACGTTTCAAACTTGATAAAACCGATGTTTGCCTAATCAAGAACATTGAATTTGCCGATTCAACGGGGTGCGGTGATGTTTTCGCATCAGGCTTTTTCTTTAAAAGCATAGAGAAAAATTTAAATGAATTTACAGAATCACTGCATTTTGCGAATAAAATGGCGGGCTTGAATGCTTCATTAAAAGGCGTTGAGGAGCTCAATAAACTAAATGACGGAACCTAAAAAAATACTGGTCACAGGTGCAAATGGCCTTCTCGGACAAAAAGTTACAGAAATTTTTAAAAACGAAAGTGAACATGAACTTATACTAACTGACCTGCAGAATAAAGCGGAGGAACCGAAAGGATTTCACTACTTTCAGATGGACATTACTAAAAAGGAAGATGTTAAAGAGTCGATTAAAAAATACAATCCTCAAATTATTATCAACACTGCAGCTTATACAAACGTTGACGGCTGTGAAACAGAGCGTGAGCTGAGCTGGAGGGTTAATGTTGACGCTGTAAAAAATTTTATAATTGCTTCAAGAACTAATTCAGCCAAGATAATTCACATTTCAACCGATTATGTTTTCGACGGCAAGTTGGGGAATTATGATGAAAATTCAAAACCAAACCCTTTGAGCTATTACGGTAAGAGCAAACTTGCAAGCGAAAATGCTTTAATTACAAGCGGAATTAATTGCACAATTGTCAGAACAATGATATTATACGGAGCAGGTAAGAACCTTCGCCCCAATTTTGCACAGTGGCTTATTGCTACAATGGGAAAAAAACAAATTGTTAGAATAGTTGATGACCAGTTCGGAATGCCAACGATGGTAGATGACCTTGCATGGGGAATTTTAAAAATAGTTGATTTGGATAAGTCAGGCATATACAATATTTGCGGAAGCGAGTATTTAAGCAGATATGAGTTCGCGGTAAAACTTGCAAACATTTTCGGGTACGATGAAAACCTGATTATGCCCATTAAAACTTCTGACTTAAACCAAGCAGCCGTAAGGCCGATGAACTCAAGCTTTATACTGCTTAAGGCAGAAACGGATTTAAACATAAAACCGCTGAATGTTACCGATGGGCTTTATCTTCTAAAATCTCAGTTAGGATTATAAATATTATATTATAAAACATGTTAGACATAAAATTAATAAGGGAAAATCCGGATTTAGTTAAGCAGAAAATTACTGCCAGAGGCGAAAAAACAGATTATATTGATAAAATTCTTGCTTTGGACTTAAAGCGAAGGGAGTCCATTGGCAAAGTAGAAAAACTTAAGAGCCAGCGCAATACGGTTTCCCAAGAGATTGCCAAGTTGAAAAAGGAAGGTAAAAACACCGATGACAAAATTGCTGATATGAAAAAAGTTTCCGATGATATTAAGATAATCGATGAAAAGCTCGCAGAGACTGAAAAAGAAATCAATAGAATACTAATAGATATTCCAAATATCTCCGATGATTCTGTTCCCTTAGGCAAATTGCCCGATGATAATGTTCAGTTTAAAATATGGGGTGAAAAACCAAACGGAGATTTTGAATATTTAGACCATATTACATTGGGCAAAAAACTTGATATACTTGATTTCAGCGTTGGAGCAAAAATTTCCGGCAGCGGTTTTCCCTTTTACAAGGGCAAGGGAGCAATGCTTGAGAGAGCGTTAATTAACTTTATGCTAGACAGCCACAAACAAAACGGATATACAGAAGTCCTTATGCCGTTTCTTGTAAACAGAGCATCTATGGAAGCGTCTGAAAAAGTGCCGAAGTTTGAGGAAGATATGTACAGAACAGAGCCCGACGACTTGTTTGCAATTCCCACTGCAGAAGTACCGATTTTAAACATACACCGTGATGAAATGCTGAACCCAAAAGACCTGCCAATAAAATACTGCGGGTACACGGCTTGTTTCAGGCGTGAGGCGGGAAGCTATGGAAAAGAAACAAAAGGGTTTCTGCGAGTTCATCAATTTAACAAAGTTGAATTAATAAACTTCTGCCTGCCGGAAGATTCATACAGCCAGATGGAGGATATGCTGAGCCACGCCTGCGGAATCCTTGAGCAAATTAATATTCACTATAGGGTCGTAAATGTTTGCACCGGAGATATGGGTTTTGCAGCCGCAAAGCAGTACGATATTGAAGTCTGGTCCCCCGCAGAAAGCAAATGGCTCGAGGCATCGAGCGTAAGCAACTGCACCGATTTCCAGTCACGCAGAGGTATGATTAGGGTAAAACACGATAAAAAAACCGAGTTTGTTCACATATTAAACGGAAGCGGGCTGGCAACATCGAGACTTTATGTTTCGCTAATTGAATCTAACCAGACACCTGAGGGAAAAATTGTCATTCCAAAAGCTCTGCATAAATACACGGGGTTCGAAATAATAGGATAATATTTGTGCGATGCCTACCTCTAAAAAATTATTGCCTATGGTCAATAGGAAGTTAATTTTAGAGACAGGCAGCAACTTTACTTTTTTTAAGCTGCCTTCGTGCTTGAGGCATCTTAAGCAAGCACCGGTAAATCGCACTGTTATTAATTTAATAAGAACCATTTTCTTTGAATCGCTGAAATCATCTACAAATATTGTTTTTCACTTGCACTAAGTAACCCATAACCCTATAAAAAATAGTACTCTGGATTAATATTTTACAATTATTCTACTTGAATACTTATTAAAAATTCATAAACTTACTGTTAATTTACTAAATATTTTCAATTTTGGAACAACACATGAAAAACTTCTTTTTCTCTTTTATTTCCTTGTTTTTACTCATATTAGGTATTGATTCAAAGCCGCTTGTTATTTATTCGGATCCAGTACCGAATGCAAAATATGTAAGCATTAACAACAGAATAATCCTGGGCTTTAACAGTGAATTGGACCAAAGAACATTAACTTCAAGCTCTGTGATCTTAGTTATTGGAGAAAAAAGCGGAATTCATGAAGGTAAAATCGTACCGTTATCAAATCAAGATTTAATTCTATTCAAGCCTTTCATACCTTTCGAATTCAATGAAAGAGTGTATGTTAAGCTTAATAAAGGAGTTAAAACAACTTCAGGAACTCCTGTCGGCCAATATTCATTTACATTTACTACACAAAAGGTAAAAATCCCGTGGAGTCCGACAAAAAGCATCGCGGATGAAATGGCTGATGTTAGAAAATACATTGGGAATCAAAATTCAAATTCACCTTTGGACCCGCCTTATTTGACAGTTACAATATCCAACAACCCAATGCCGGGTCAAAGCTTCCTGAGCAATTTTCCATTTAATCCAAATACTCAAAACACTCCTTATTTAATAATTGCTGAAAACACCGGCGTACCCTATGTCGCAATTCAGAAATTTGGCATCTTCTTTGATTTTAAAAAACAACCCAATGGCAATCTAACTTATTATCACGGCCGCGATTCCGTTTTTTATGAATTAGATGTAAATTACAATACAATTGATCACTATGTTTGCGGAAACGGATATACAACGGATATTCACGAATTAATATTTCTTGATAATGGACACGCTCTTCTGATGAGTTACGACCCTCAACCTGTAGATATGAGTAAAATTGTTTCCGGAGGCAATCCAAACGCGATTGTTATCGGTTTGATAATACAGGAGCTTGATGTAGATAAAAACGTTGTGTTTCAGTGGAGAAGCTGGGACCATTTTCAGATTACAGACCCAATTTATATTAATCTTTTGGATTCGGTTATAGACTACGTTCACGGGAATGCAATAGACCGTGATTTTGACGGTAATATCTTAATTTCTTCAAGGCATCTTGATGAAATTACAAAAATCAACCGAACAACCGGTGACGTTATTTGGCGTCTCGGAGGCAGGAATAATCAGTTCACATTTATTAATGACAGTGACAGGTTCTCTTATCAGCATGGCATCAGGAGACTTCAGAACGGTAATATTATATTATATGATAACGGGAATAATCACACACCGCCCTACTCCCGAGCAATTGAATATGCTTTGGATGAACAAAATATGACTGCAACCCTTGTATGGCAGTATAGAAACAACCCCGATATTTTCGGACCCGCAATGGGTTTTGCACAAAGGTTAAGCAATGGAAATACTTTTATTTCATGGGGGGCCGCTAACCCTACAATAACAGAAGTGACCCCCGATGGGAAAATTGCTTTGGAAATGACTTTGCCACCGGGGATTTTTACATACCGCGCATTCAAAGACAATTGGAACGGGCCGCAGACGATTGGCCCAGGTTTAAACGACATCCCTTTAAATTATTCAATATCGCAGAATTATCCCAATCCTTTCAACCCTTCCACGAGTATTAAATTCGGTTTACCGTATAATTCATTCGTCAGCATTAAGTTATATGATATTCTTGGAAGAGAGGTCGCTACAATCGCAAATAATGACTTTATTGCCGGTGTCCATATCGTTCAATTTAATTCCTCGGGATTTCCTACAGGGGTTTACTTCTACACCATCATTGCAGGAGATTTTAAAGAAAGTAAAAAAATGGTTATTGTAAAATAAATATTTAGAAACAATTTTTCCAAATCTCCAGTTTAAGTCTTATAAAGAATTTCAGAATTAAGATTAAGAAAAATCAATGTATCACGAACTTAGGTTATGGCACAGCTAAATTTATATATCTATCTTGATTTCTTATGGTAAAACATTTACGAATCATAATATTATTTGTATTTATTGCTCATCTTTCTTTTGCGCAGGAAAACGTTGAGGTTTACAATAAAACTGTTGCCGCCATTGGATTAATAACCGATAAATCCGGCGCCGTGGCAAGCGGATTTTTTATCAATCCCAATACCTTTATTACCAATTTCCACGTCACGGAAGACCTTGATTTAAGAAGCGCAAAAATTGAAATGAAGGACGACCGAACATTTAAGATTAAAAAAATTATAAAAGAGCATAAATCAAATGACCTTGCAATTGTTGAAATATCAGATGAATGCGATTTTATGCTTGACTTAGCCGATAATGACAGAATAGGCAGAAATGACGAAGTTTATTCGATTGGAAACCCAACCGATGAGGATATGAACATAGATTATTTCCACATAACAAAGGGAAGGATTAGAAAAATTGATACCGACAGCTGGTATTACGATAACAACAAGGAATACATCCACGATGCACTCGTAATTCAGCATACGGCGGTGATTAAGCCCGGAAACAGCGGCGGACCGCTTTTAAACCGGTTCGGACAGGTGATAGGCATAAATACATTTTTCTACAGCGATTCACTGAATTACGCAATTCATGTCGACGAGCTGATAGACATACTCGATGAAAATGAAATTGCTTATAACAAATCCAGCTTTTCGGAGAAAAAATACACCTTAAAGGAAAGGAAAAGGAAAAATTTAACCCAAAAATTTGAATATGTTTTCAAAAAGCAGGGTGAAATCATTACCCGCCATTCGATTATATTTATATCCTTGGTCAGCTTCTACTACGCTTTTGCCTTCTTCGGAATTATTATTATAACCGTCTACTTAATTACTCTCCGCAATAAATCAAGAATCTGATTTTTTATTATTTGTTTTTACCTTTGCTTTTAATTGATAATTTTTAATTCCTAATTTTTAATTGAATAAAATACCACCATGGTGGATTTAACTGTTTTGAAAGTGGGTTTGTGACTCCTGCATTCTATTTTTTAGGATAGATTACTCGTACTCGATTGTTTGACAATAAAGCACAAGCGCGGCAGAAACCGTCACCGGCTCCTTCCAACTCCCCTGCTGCGCTGCAGGAGTAAGCCAAACCTGCCCGAAAACATCTCAGACAGAGTAACAATCTTGTACTTTAAAATCGTCGCTTCAGGAGCCCAGCTTTCGTCACGGCCGGATTAGCCCATATGCGCGTGAAGGTACTCCCGAAACCAAGCTCAGCCAGTTGACCAGACGGGAATATTGGCTTTTAGACCTCAACTCCCCGGTGCCTGAAACCAAGCGTTACAAAGTTATAATATAAAAAATGGGAATGCAAGTATGTTCACTGCATTAGGCATATGTGCGGAGAAAGTTTGTAAGTTTATTAAGTTCATCGAGTTACTAGAGAAAAAGCAAAAAAATGAAAAAACAAAAAACAAAGCATAAACAGCAAAAGTGAAGAAAATATTTTGATTGTGCGAAGATTTTACGGGAAAAGTGTTAAGACCACTTTTGAGGATTTAGATAAGAAAAGTGCTTATAAGTTAAATAAAATAAAATAGTTAAGCAAAGACAGATTTGATTCAAAATAATTAAATTTGTAATAAAACCGTGCGGCTTCCGTCTAAATAACAAATGCATCGGATATGGATTAATAAAAAATTAATGCAAAGAGAAATATTATTTAAAGATATTCTTGCAGGCAACATGGACAGAATCTACCGAATCTGCTGCGCATACGTAAGCAATACCGACGACAGAAATGACCTCTTCCAGGAAATACTCATAAACATATGGAAGAGCCTCGATAAATTCGAAGGACGTTCACAAATAAGCACATGGATTTACAGGATTGCGGTCAATACATCTTTGATGCATGTTAAAGCATCAGGAAGGAGAAAAAAACTCCACACAGCAATTGATGATAATATTTTAAACGTTCCTGAATCAGCAGACAGGGAAGAAAAAATTAAAACGGGCAGGCAGATTGATTTACTCTATAAAAGCATAAATAAGCTGAAAGAACTTGACAGGCTGGTAATTTCAATGGTGCTTGATGAGCTTTCATATAAAGAGATAGCCGAAATAACGGGGATGACGGTTAATAATATCGGAGTAAAAATTAACAGAATCAAAAAAGAGCTTTCAAAGCTGATGGGAGAAAAAGAAAATGGAAATGGACGAAATTAAAAATTTATGGAAAAAACAAACTGCTCGAGGCAGACTGTCAGGCAGCGGCAGCAATCCAAAGATCCTTGATGTAATATATTTTATGGAAAAGAAAACAAGGAAAAAGTATATTATAGCAAGTGCAGCTTTATGCATAGATTTTCTTTTCTTTGCGTTTTTTATTTTCTATCTGGATTTTTTCACAAAGCTAAGCCTTGCTGGCGCTATACTTATTATGACGGCGATTATAATGGGCATGGTTTCCATATGGAGCACCTGCATCCCGTTCAGGAAAACTGACTTGATTACGCCCGGAATTGATTTTCTTAAAAGTGTTTTGGATAAGCTCGACAGGCGAAAGTTTCTGCGCATATACCTTATACCCGCCTATCTTGTTATGATAGCATTCGGGCTGAGCATGATATTTTCAGAACATCTTTCAATGATTTCTTCTTTTTGGAAAGCTGTTATATATTCAGCATCCTACATTTACATTATTGTAATATATATTGTAACGGCAAGAAAAGAAGTTCGTAATGAAAAAATCGAGATAGAGCCGCTAAGAAAAAAAATTAAAGAATTAATTATGCAGATGGATTCTGAATAAGGAGTTTCCTGCTACTTCTTCCCGACTTTGCTTATGAGCCATTGAGCTACAGCAGTAGCTTCTTTTTTCTTTAAGCCCTGGTTTGGCATCGGGGGGAAATTGGGGTCGATTTTCTGGGGATTGAAGATATATTCCGCCAGCTTTTGAACATCCCCGTTGTATTTGGGAACGGTCAGGTCATACGGCGGTCCGACGAGTCTCTGGTCAAACTTGTGGCAGGCGATACATTTGGTATCGTAAATCTGCTGCGGGTTAATTCCAGTGGTCTGAATTGTCTTGTTCTTAGCTTCTATTTCAAGCTGTTCGGCTACTTTCGTTGCCTCCAGTGTCTGTTCGTGAATGGCATTGCCGAATGCCGCCTGGTCTTTAATGATGTTAAACAGCACAAGCACAAAAACCAGTATAAAAACCACCGTTCCTGACTGCACGTCCGAGTTTTTAATCATTGCATAAACAAAATTGCATAGTATCAAAGTAACAATAAGCGTTATTATCATATAATAAAACACTGCGGGTGATTGTGCAATGGCGGGAAGATAAAGATAGCTGATTAAGAGCATTAACGGAAGCGAAACACCTGATACCAGAGTCAATCCTCCCGCAAACTTTTTTACAAAGGCGGCGTATTCATCGTCTATATCCTTCAGTCCGCCCTGCCAGTTGAAGAAGTAAAATATTATTGCAGCGCCTGTAACTATTCCGCCTATGGAGACTAATGATAAAAAGCTGAATAACGACTGCCATGAAAATATAACCTGTAAAATATTGCCGACCTGCTCCCACATATTGGGACTTGATGCAAGTGCGGTTGTGCCTGCAAACAAATACACAGCCGTAAGAAGCAAATATTTGCCCGCTGTACCCGAAGTTGAGTTTGAGCTTACAACATTTTCCTCAAATGTTTCAATTTCCTTAACGTCTTTATCATTGGTTTTCAGTATTTCGGGATTCGCAAATCTTCTGTACGCCTGAAGAACGCTTTCAATCTTAAAGGTATTCCTGTATTTGTAGATGAAGGTAAATGCAATTATGAAAATTACAGCCGAAAGAGCCATTATGCTGATTGCGATAGTCTTAGCCCCGTATAAAAGCTGTGCATAGGCAAACAGAGCCGAGAGAACCGGAATTGTTCCGAGAGCAAACTCCGCGCTGTTGGTGATAGTTAATTTTTCGATGACATCTTTTGCAAATCTTGCGTATAACTTATTTCCTTCAAGCTTGCCTTTTTTGTTAAAGTAGGTAGAAATAAAAGCCGCGCCGAGCATCATTCCAACATAAGGAATGAAAAGCATAAGCGTAATGGTAAGTATATACTTCAAAAGCAGGACATGGTTTTCAGATGGCGGTATTACTAAGCTGTCAAAAAATTCCATTAAAATACTTTAATTAATTTATCAAATGAGAGGAGCGTTATTAATAACAAAGTATAAAAATTAATTGCAATAAATGTATTTCTGATTTCATTTCTTTGGGCATCGGAGCGGAGAAACTTCATTGAAACAAAAATCATCCATGCGGAAATCACTACAAGAAGATAAATGCTTAACGAATAATTAATATATAAAAATAAAGGAATCATCATTGCAGCCATAACATTGCCTACGAGCCACATAAAAGTGATTCTTTTCAATTGTTCTTTTTCAAAAACTTTGTTAAGAGTTGGGAATCCCCCTTTTTCGTAATCGCTGCCGTAAAGCATTAAAAGAAGCCAGAAATGCGGTATCTGCCAGATGAAAAAATAAGATGCTATAATAATAATTCTTATGTCGGCTATATTGCCTCCCGCAGCCGCCCAGCCGGCAACAGGCGGAAGAGCGCCCACCAGTGCTCCCGGAATAATTGCAAATGCACTTTTGCGCTTTAAGGGTGTATACACTCCGTTATACCAAAAAAATGTAAATATACCAACAGCAAAAGTCATAACGTTTGTTGTAATAAGCAAAAGAACCGACCCGCTGAGAAGGAGTCCAAGTGCAGTCCATAACGCTGAATTTGCCTCAATCCTGCCGGAAGGTATAGGTCTGTATTTTGTTCTGTCCATTAAAGCATCGGTATCTCTTTCCTGCCAATGGTTAAGCGCAGATGAAGCGCAGGCGAGGAGGAATATACCGGCAATCACGTAAAACAGGGTAAATGTTATTTCATTTGCAGCAAGAATATAACCCAGCCCTGTAGTAAATGAGACAAGCGCGGTGATTCTAAACTTTATAAGCTCGGAGAATATTTTCATACCCTCCTTAATGCTGTGTGAAACATCACCCGCTCCTGTGAATACATTTGTATTTGTATTAATGCTTTTCAATAATATTATTTTTTTTCTCTTCTTTGCAAAGTGTCTTTAGTATTAGCTTTTATGGTATCTTTTTTACTGCCGTTAGTTTTTGAAGTATCAGCTTTTATTTCACCCGTCATCGGAGCCACGACACCCGGTGAAATCGTACTCGTTTTAGTGGTATCGGTTTTAAGGGTATCGGGCACTTTTACCCATTCCAAAAAATCTTTTTCGGGAAGCACAATTACCTTTCCAAGCATAAATGAATGGTTCATGCCGCAGTATTCCGCGCAAAGAACATCATAGGTTCCCTCCTGACTTGTATGAAACCACATATAATTGGTTCTGTTGGGCACGCAATCCTCCTTAACCCTGAATGCAGGGACGTAAAAGCTGTGAATCACATCTGCAGATGAAAGCTCAAACTTAACATTCCTGCCAACAGGCAGATACAGCAAAGTATCGCTCTTCCTTTTATTTTCATACTCAAAGCTCCAAGCCCACATTCTGCCGGTTACTTTAACGACCATTGCATCTGGAGGAATATTCCTTATATCCTTAAATCCTATATATCCATAGAAAAACATTGCAAGAACAAGCAGCAAAGGAATTACAGTCCATACCACTTCAAGAGTTGTATTTCCTGTTATTGACTGGTCCGGCTTGGGATTATTTTTCTCACTGTAACGGAAGACAAAGTAAATCATAGCAGCGGTGATTCCCGCCAAAAGGAGCGCCGAAATTGCAATTATGAATATGAAAGAATTATCTACTACTTCAACTACTGGGTTCATTTATATTTTACCTTCAAATGTTATCTAAATGATAAATCACTGAATGTTAAAATCCAAAAAGTTAAAAAAATCAGAAGGCACACCATAATAAATACCTTAATAACCATATTATCGAACTTAACATGCATAAAGTAATAAGCAACAAGCGTGGTTTTTATGCATGCTATCATTAACGCCGCTATCAATGTTAAGCTTCCGAGATGCATTCCTGCAACAGTAACCGTAATTGCGGTTAAGGCAACAAGTCCCAGCCATACCATAACGTATGTCCCGTATCCAACCGTGTGTGAGTGATTTTCTGCTGTATGTTCGTGTGTTTGTTCGCTCATTATATTAATGTAACACTATTAATGCAATAAATAAAACAGCGGGAATAAAAATATCCATATAACATCGACCAGATGCCAGTATAAGCCGGCATTTTCAAGCTTCTGGAAATTTGTACTTGTTATCTTGTCTCTTGAAATAAAGACCATAACAAATCCTATAAAAATCATGCCGACAACAACATGCAGTCCGTGCAAGCCGGTCATAACATAATACAATCCAAAGTAAAGTATTTCACCGTTGGACATATTCTCCAGCGCAGGTCCGCCCGGGTAAATCCCGTTATGGATTTCGTGCGACCATTCAAAATATTTATTGACAAGAAAAGCTAATCCGCAAAGCAGTGTAAACCAAAGAAGCGACAGACACAGCTTTTTCTGATTCTGCTGGATAGCCGCTATAGAAAGTGCCACCGAAAGACTGCTGGTTAAAAGCAAAATTGTGTTAATGGCTCCGATAAAAGTGTTCATATCGGCGGCAGCAACCTTAAAGCCCTCGGCGTATTCAAATCTGTACGCACCGTATAAGAGGAACATTCCACCGAAGAGCAAAAGCTCAGTAAATAAAAACAGCCACATTCCCATCTTTGAGCCTTCATCGTCCCTATGAACGTGCGGGGCTGTATGCTCTAAAGCCGCGGTATGTTCTAACGCTTCGCTGTGTTCTATCATATTTGTTCTGCCATATTAATGTGTTACTTTCTCCTTCTTAGATTTATCACCGTCTTGATGAACAAGTTCTTTACTTGGGTGCATAATATAAGTCGGCTTATCGTGAACATAAGGCCCGCCTGTAACAACGGGAATTTCATCGAAGTTTTCGACTGTGGGGGGCGAAGAAACTCTCCATTCAAGCGTTGTTCCTCCCCAGGGATTTTGAGCAGCTTTGGGTCCTTTAAGCAATGCATAAAGCAAATTGCCGAACATAAACACAATACCGCCAACTAGAATCCAAGAACCAACCGTTGAAAGTATATGCCAACCCTGCAAATGAGGAAGATAATCATAATATCTCCTCGGCATCCCCATATAACCCATTATGAACATCGGGAAATAAAGCACATTGAAGCCCACGATAATAATAGTGCATGCAATTACAGCTATTTTTTCATTGTACATTTTGCCGAACATCTTGGGAAACCAGAAATGCATTGTCGCAAAAAACATAATACCCATACCTCCAAACATTACGTAATGGAAGTGGGCAACAACAAAATATGTATCCGTAACGTGGATATCGGTTGCAAGCGCCCCTAAAACAAGGCCCGTTAAGCCGCCTATTGAAAATATAAATATAAATGCAAGAACGTAATAAAACGGCGCACTGAATTTTATAGAGCCTTTGTAAAGTGTTGCAACCCAGTTAAAAATCTTTACTCCAGTAGGTATTGCAACAAGAAATGTTAAAAGCGAAAAAACTATTCTTGCAGTATCGCTCATCCCGCTTACAAACATATGGTGTCCCCACACAAGATAACCAATCAGCGCAATGCCGAGCGATGAAATTGCAATCTGCTTATAGCCGAATATATCCTTTCTTGCAAAAGTCGGAAGAATTTCGGAAACAACGCCCATCGCGGGCAGAATCATAATATAAACCGCGGGGTGCGAGTAAATCCAGAACATGTGCTGGTACAAAATCGGGTCGCCCCCAAGAGCCGGGTCAAATACTCCTACGCCAAGGAGTCTTTCAAGAATAATTAGAAACAGAGTTATGCCAATTACGGGGGTAGCAAGAACCTGTATCCAGCTGGTAGCATACAAACCCCACGCAAAAAGCGGCATGCGGAACCAAGTCATTCCCGGAGCCCTTAAGCGGTGAATTGTAACAATAAAGTTTAATCCCGTAACGATTGTTGAGAACCCCAGAACAAAAGCGGCAAGTGTTGTGAAAGAGACGTTTTGTGCAGAGCGGACACTGTAAGGAACATAAAAAGTCCATCCTGTATCAGCTGCTCCGCCGCCGGTAAATAAGGAGATTATTGCAAGAGTAGCTCCTGTCATATACAGGTACCATGAGAACAGATTCAGCCTCGGAAATGCAACATCTTTTGCTCCGATTTGAATAGGCATTATAAAGTTGCCGAATACTGCCGGTATAGCGGGAATTATAAACAGGAAGACCATGATAACCCCATGCAAAGTGAAAATGGAGTTATATGTCTGGGGCTTCATAATTGTTTCGCCCGGTGTGAGCATCTCAAGTCTCATTAAAATACCCAATGTCATTGCCACAAAGAAAAAGACCATGATTGCAGACAGGTACAGCAAACCTATTCTTTTATGGTCGGTAGAAAGAACCCACCCGAGGATTCCCTTATGCTTGCCCTCGTATTCTAAATAGCTTACCTCATGGGCTGCTATTGTATCAGCCATGGCTTATACTTCCTTCCCCGTTTTGAGCCGGTAAATTATTGTGATTGGATTTTTGCTTTCTCAAAGTTAAAATTAATACAAAGCAGGCAATAATTAAAATCATACCACCGCCTATAATTCTCGTAATATTTAAAACATATTTTCTCCCTGAGGGGTCATAGCTGTAGCACAGCTTCAGCAGCTTATTTATTGCAGGTGTCGATTTCCCCTCGGATGCTTCAGTCAATGCAAGCTTAACATCAAGCGGAAGAAAATCGACGCCGTATAAATACCTTGCAATCTTACCTTTAGGCGAAATAACTGTTATTGCCGCACCGTGCATGTAATCCTGCCCCTGCGGCTGGTAGCGGAATCCGACGGCATCGGTAATCTTTGCTATATTTAAGCTGTCCCCTGTTAAAAACTGCCAGCTGTCTGATGGAACTTTCTTTTTCATATTATCGGTATAATTCTTCTTCTTTTCCGAAGCCATGATATAATCTTCCCTGGGATTAAAGCTGATTGTTACAATATTAAAATCCCTCCCAGGTTCTAAATCCATTCTGTCGACTACATCTGCAACACCTGTTAATAAAGGACTGCAAATCCCGGGGCACCTGTAATAAACTAATGTCAAAATTGTTGGTTTTGTAAAAAGACTAATTAAAGTAACGGGCTTACCGTATTCATTAATGAATGTCAGGTCTAACGGAATTTCCGTGCCAAGCTGTTCGTCAATTCCCACCTGCTGTTTTGATTCATCCGCGTAAGCAGAGGTACCAAAACATATTGTTAAAAGAAGGACTGGTAATATTTTTTTACAATTTCGCATAATTATATTTTTGTTGATGCAAATAAATTTCTTAAATACGTATGAAGCACCGTAAGCTCTTTTTGATTAAGCATATATGACGCTCTTGCTTTAAAGCCGTTTTGAACGGGATTATTATCAAAAATACTAACAAGAGCTTTTTCATTATTATTCCACGATGAATCTAAAGCTAAAACAGTCAGTGATTTAGCCAAGTTATTTGAGATACTTCTTAATAACGCAGCTCCTGAATCAATTTTGCTGCTTTCGACAGAAACAACCATTTTCTTAACTTTCTCGTCAACCGGCATATTCTCCTTTAAAATTTTATCCATAGCCATATTTACAGGAATCTGGTTCGGCTGCTTAACGCCTTTGGCAAGTGAGTACTGCGTATCGATTGAATCAAGCAGAACCTGAGTAACCGGCGGGAAATTGGGATTAAATGTTCTTATGAACATTATTAAATCAAGCCTGTCTTCAGGCGGAAAGTTAGAATAGCTTGCCATTCCCCTGTTTGTAATGCCCTCGTGAAGTGTTTTATACATCATCGTAATCGCAGGACCGTTTGTCCACCCGTTCATATCATGGAAGTTCCTCGGCTTTGGATTCAAATTTACTCCGGCTACTCCGTCGCCCTTTCCTTCGGTTCCGTGGCAGCTTACGCAATTGGTCGTAAATAAAATCTTTCCCTTATCAATCATATCCTGAATCGGGTTCAAATATTTCGATACATCGACCGGGGGAGAAAGAGTCCCTTTAACGATCGGCAAATCACCCTGAGGCAGGGTTGTATCTTTAACGTTTACCGGCAGTCCGCCGATTCGCTCTTTAGCAACTTCGGGTAAATCGCTGATGTAAATATCACCAATTATAATTAATATAATTATAAATATTATATATGTGACACTGAAATATTTTAAATAATCTTTCATTAATCAGAATAACTTTTAATTACAAATGAAAATCCAGTCCCGCCTGAAGTTTGGGGTCTTTAACAGGTATCATGTTTTTCCTATCGGAAACCGTTTTGAACACAATCATCGTAAGTCCAATTACAATTAAAGGAAAGCTGAGCTCAGGCCAGCTGAATCCAGCATTGCCCTTAAAGTATGTGGGGAAAATCAGCCAGTATAAATCAAGCGCGTGGGCAAAAAGCATCCACGGAGCCATAATCTTAAGCAAGCCGATATTTGTTTTTGCTCTTCTGCCGACAAGCACCAGAAACGGTATTATAAAGTGAACAAACAATAGCGCTATTGAAACAAACATCCAGCTTCCTTCCCAGCGGTGAATCAGCCAGAAAGTTTCCTCCGGTAAATCAGCATACCAGATTAGAAGATACTGCGAAAAACCGATATAAGCCCAGAAGACGTTAAAGCCGAACATCAGTGTTCCAAGGCTGTAAAAGCTGTCATTTTTAATTCTCGGGTCTAAATAGCCGCCTTCTTTCAAAAACACAGCAGCGCAGGTTGTTGCCGCAAATGACGCAACGACTGTTCCCGCAAAGTAATAAACTCCGTATATAGTTGAAAACCAGTGCGGCTCTAAGCTCATCATCCAGTCAATAGATGTAACCGTAATTGTAATTACAAAAAACGGTGTAAATATTGTTGAAAGCATGATATTCTTTTTAGTATATAAAGGATTACCATCCAAATCCTGCTTCTCGGAATTTCTGGTTATCATGAAGAAGAAAACCAGCCAAAGAAGGAGACAGAATGCGGTTCTGATTGAGAAGAACTCAACATTTAAGTAAGGTGATTTTGACTGTAGAATTTTATCGCTCTCAACGACCTCATGGTGTGTCCAGTGGAATAAATCATGCAGCCCGAAGAAAAGCGGGATAACGAGAATAATTAAAACAGGAGTTAGTGAAGCAAGGATTTCCGTAACTCTTCTAAAGGGAGTGCTCCAAGTTGCGCCGACTAAATACTCAAGTCCGACGAGCGCCAATGAACCAACCCCGATGCTTACAAGGAACATATAAATCCAGAGGTAATCAAAAAACGCCCTTTGCGGCTCAAACACAAATGCCGCAAGAAGAATAATTACCCCCGAAAGGAGCATTATTCCCCCTTTTTTATTTACTGAATCCGGCAATGATTTTTTTATATTATCCATTTATAAATTCACTTTCCTTCCAAATCAGAATCCGGAGCGTTCTGTGACCTTTGCAAAACTCTCAAATAATGAATTATCGCCCAGCGGTCATCCCTGGAAATTGACTTTTCATAGCTCGGCATAACATTTTGTCCGTTTGTAATAACATGGTATATGTTTGCGTCCTTCCAGTTCCTTACTTTTTCAGAGTGGAGCGTAGGAGGAACGGGAAACTGTCCCCGCAAGCGGCTGTCACCTTTCCCGTAATAGCCGTGGCAGGGCGAGCAGTATATATCGAACCTGTTTTTTCCTCTCTCCAAAACTTTCTTTGTAACAGGCAGCGGATTTGGGGTTTCAACTATCATTGTATCATGCATCCCTTTAAATTCATAGGGAATAAACCCTCTTGCAACCGTTCCTTCGACGGGCTTTCTCATCGAAAAACCGTCTTTAAAAAATTTGCTTTCGGTCTGGGGCAGCACTTTTGCCTGGTGATGCATCCAGTTAAACGGCGGCAGGAATAATAAAACATTCAAAATAAAATATGATACAAGTGCAGTTACAATTCCAATTCCAATTATATTTCCAATAAATTTGAAATCAAGAATCGGGTTTTTGGTTTTGCCTTCATCGTAAGCAACGCTGTTAATATCGTAAATTTTGCTTGCTCCGAACGATGAAAAAAGAGTCTTAACCTCGCTTTGATTAAACTTCGGATCTTTTGCCTCTATATATATGCCGAACTTATCACTTGTAACATGCTTCATAAATTCCGTATCCATAAGCGGGTTGGCGTTAGAAGGAAGCTTATTAAAAACGGCAATTAAAAATGCTACCAGTGTTAAAGCCGAAAGCAGAATGGTAAGCTCAAACATTATAGGAATCGAAGGCGGTATATTGAAGAACGGCTTACCACCGATTACATTTTTGTAATCGATTCCTACCATCCACCAAATCATTACAAAAGCGAGTGTAGTGCCAGACATACCAGCCAGAAGCCCAACCCATCCGATTTTTGTCTCTCTGAGGCGCATTGCCGCATCCAGCCCGTGCATCGGGTACGGAGTAAGCACATCAAACTTCCTGTAGCCCGAGCCGGAAACCTTCTCTGCAGCAGTGATTATCTGGTCCGGCGTATCGTACAAAGCTGATACAGCAAACAGCTCGCCTTTACGCGGCTCTGACTTTAAAAACTCTTCATTGAACTTATTTAATATCCTGCCAAACATTTAGTATTCTTTATTCTACAGTCCCGTTATGATGATGTTTTGGCTGTGCATTTTCGGTTACCGCCTTAAGCTCAGCCATTGAAACCACAGGCAGTGTTCTTGCAAACAGCAGAATTAAAGTAAAGAATAATCCGAAGCTTCCAAGCAGTATTCCGATATCATACATCGTCGGGTAATACATTGCCCAGCTTGTAGGCAGGTAATCCCTGTGAAGCGATGTCACTATAATTACAAATCTTTCAAACCACATGCCCACGTTAACAAGAATAACAATAACAAACGTTATGGGGATATTGCGCCTGATTTTCTTAAACCAGAACAATTGCGGGAAAAGTACGTTGCAGCTTATCATAATCCAGTAAGCCCACGCGTAGGGTCCGAATGCCCTGTTAATAAATGCAAACTGCTCAACGGGATTTCCGCTGTACCACGCTATAAAAAACTCCATTCCGTAAGCGTAGCCGACCATTGTTCCGGTTGCAAGCAAAATCTTGTTCATCTTTTCAAGCGTATTTACGGTAATAATGTGCTCCATATCAAAAACTTTTCGCACTATAATAAGCACTGTTGATACCATGCCGAATCCCGAGAAAATAGCTCCCGCAACAAAGTACGGCGGGAATATAGTTGTATGCCATCCGGGAATTACCGATACGGCAAAATCAAAGCTTACGATTGTATGAACGGAAAGAACCAGCGGAGTAGAAAGTCCGGCCAGGATTAAATAAACTCTTTCATAGTGCTGCCAGTGCCTGTTTGAGCCCCTCCATCCAAGGCTTAGTACAGTGTATATTGCTTTTTTAATCCCGCTTGTTGTTCTGTCTCTTAAAGTAGCCAAGTCAGGTATCAAGCCCACATACCAGAATACAAAAGAAACCGTGAAATATGTGGATACTGCAAACACATCCCACAAAAGCGGTGAAGTGAAATTTACCCACAGGTTATGCTGGTTGGGATACGGAAGCAAATAACCGTCCAGCCATGGGCGCCCGGTGTGGATTGCAGGGAACAAGCCTGCGGTCATAACCGCAAAAACTGTCATTGCCTCTGCAAAACGGGCTATACCGGTTCTCCATTTCTGGCGGAACAAAAATAAAATAGCGGAAATAAGCGTTCCTGCGTGCCCGATACCTATCCAGAATACGAAGTTGATAATATCAAACGCCCATCCCACAGGCTGGTTATTGCCCCATAGACCTACTCCATACCAGAACGTTAAACCAAGACAAACCGCGCCAATTAACAAAGCGGTAGAGCTGATTCCAATTGCAATCCACCATTTAATTGTCGGCTTCGATTCAACCGGCTTGGCTATTACATCGTCTATTTCCTTAAAGGAAGAGCGTCCCTCTATTAAAGGAATTTCCCTTGTGAAGGTGGCATCAAGACTCAATATTTGTTCTCCGTTTTTTTTCTTATCTTTTTATTTTTCTTTTTGTGTATTTTCCAAAATATTTCTCAGCTTTGCTATATACGTTACATTAGGCATAACCTTAATTTCTTCCAGAACGCTGTATCCAAGCTCATGTTCTCTGTATTTAGCAATTTCAGATTCCTTATCGTTTACGTCACCGAACACTATAGCATACGCGGGACATGCTTCCTGGCATGCGGTTTTTACATTAGAGCCGATAACATTTCTGTTTTCCTGTATAGCATCCTGTCTTTCTTTCATGATTCTCTGGATGCAGAACGTGCATTTTTCCATAATACCTCTTGAGCGGACAGTAACCTCCGGGTTAGCCATTAAATCAAGCGACTCGGCATATTGTAAGGAATCCCTAAAGTGGTCTCTGAAATCGAAATAATTAAATCTTCTTACCTTGTAGGGACAGTTATTTGAGCAGTATCTTGTTCCGACGCATCTGTTATAAGCCATTTGGTTTAAACCGTCGTTGCTGTGAGTAGTAGCCACAACTGGACAAACGTTTTCGCAAGGTGCATAATCGCAGTGCTGGCATAACATCGGCTGGAAGCTTGTCTTAGGTGAATCGGGCGAGCCCGAATAATACCTGTCGAGCCGAATCCACATCATTTCGCGGTTAACGATAACCTGGTCTTTACCGACAATGGGAATATTATTTTCAACGCTGCATGCGGTTATACAGGCACCGCACCCCGTGCATTTATTCAAATCGATAGCCATTCCCCATTTGTATCCGGTATAGTTTTTGCTTTCATAAACGGGCGGTTTGTTAATCGGCTGAAGGTCTAAATGTTTCTCTTCGGATTTTAAAAACTTTGGGTTGGTTTTATATTCTTCGTATGTTCCTTCCCTGATTATCCCGCGTTTATACTGAATATCTTTCAGCAGCGGGTCGCTGTCAATCGGGTAATGTTCCTGCGTCGATGCAACCTCGTATGTTCCGCTTACCTTGGTGATTTGCGCGTTATTGTAAAATCTTTCTGTTAGCGTTGGATTTTTAGAAATCAAAATATTGGCATTAACCCCAACTCCGGTGCCAACAACCCCTGCGGCAGTCCTGCCGTATCCTAAAGAAATTTCAACTACTTTATCTGCAAGTCCCGGCTGAACAAATACAGGCAGGGTTTGCTTTTTGCCGCCTATTGAGATTTCAACCATGTCATTGGAATTAACACCAAGCTCCGATGCCGCCTGCACCGATACAGCCGCATAGTTGTCCCATACAGTTTTTGATATCGGGTTGGGCAGCTCCTGCAGCCAGCCGTTGGAGGCAAAACGCCCGTCACCTACATTATTATTGTTTTGCAGCAGAACTACAAAATCATTCGCGGGTTTCATTCTTGCTGACTGAGCGAACGCATCTGCTGAAAATGTCCCGACCGCATCGGGCTTCTCGTTTAAGAAAACGACGCCGTCATGCAAAATTGAAAACCAGAATTTATTAAACGGAGCTAATGAACCGAAAGACGGGTATAAATTCTTTTCCCAATTCTCTCTAATATAATCGTGGTAAATTTTTTCATTATACGGTTTCTCAGAGTCCTTCCATGTGAGCAGGATTGCTTCCTTCTGCCTTGTGTTGTACAAAGGAGCAATAATCGGCTGCTGCATGCTGTAGAAACCAGTTCTTGTTTTAAAATCACCCCATGATTCAAGCTGGTCATTAATCGGCAGAACGAAATTAGAAGCTTCTGCGCTTTCGGAGATTTCCTCGGTAAGCGTAACTACTGTCTGGACTTTCTTCAGCGCTTCTGCATAATTATAATCGGGTGAGAAATGATAAACCGGGTTTGTATCAAAATGAATAACAACGCCTACTCCCCCGCCCTGCATATTTGCAGTCAGAGCGTTAAACTCATCATTTGTGCTTAGCGGCATCAGCTCAACATTTTCGGATTCAGCCGAATATAATTTATTATTCCCTAAAACTTCGTTCAGCAGGTTAACAGCAATGTGCGTTGATTCAGGAAGCTGGGTACCAGCGAGAACAATTCCTTCGCCTTGATGCCTTGCTAAATCTTTAATAAGATGATTTAAGGAGGTTACATCAAGATAATATTTGGCTGTAAAATCATTTAAGTTATAGTCTGCAAGAACAGAAATGACTTTTGTATCTGCTGCAAAACGGGAAACTTTTTTCCTGTTCACAAGCTCATTAAGAATGCACATAACGAGCTCTTCGATTGCATCGGTTCTTAAGCGGATTCTGTAATCTGCATTCATTCCCGTCAGTGTAACTGCGCCCTCAACAGCATAAAGGCGGCTGAAATCATTTTTGCTCATCACGTCGCGGGTCTGCGAATAGAGCCTTGTATTTTCAATCTGGTTAGGTTCATTGCCAAGAAAATCCGATTCCAGAGCCAGAATTATCTTTGCCTTATCAAGCTGTAAAGCGGGAATTGTTCTTTTGCCGTATGATTTAAACCATGCATTCTGTTTAGCACTATCATTAAAAACTTCATATGAATATACTTTAGAAGTCGGGTATGTTATTCTGAACTCGTCAAGTAATTTTTTAAGCGATGGTGATAGAACTGAATGAGTTATGATTGCAATTTCTTTCCCCGATGATGCGGCGGACTTTAATGCATTAACGATATTTTTATTTGCATCATCCCATGAGGTCTGTAATTTATTAAATATCGGTTCGCGCAGTCTTTCGGGGCTGTAAAGATTCATAATGCTCGCCTGCCCTTTTGAGCAGATTTTTCCCTTGTTTACGGGGTGGTCGGGGTTCCCGTCAATTTTTACCGGACGTCCTTCACGGGTTTTAACAAGTATCCCGCATGCGCTTTGGCAGCCGGTGCAGGTAGATGCATAATAGTTCGGCAGACCAAGCATCACTTCTTCGGGTTTTTGGTTGTATGGAATTACCAACCCCTTATCTTTGTAGTTCGAACATCCTGCAGCAGCCAGTGCGGCAGATGCACTCATCAAAGCTAAAAACCGTCTTCTGGAAATTCCCGAAAGCTTGTTTAAGTCAGGTTTTTCCTCTGCTTCTTTTGTGAACTCATGTTTTACGGCGTCTTTGAAGTTAGGGTCGTTGTATAATTCCTTAAAGCTTCTCCAGTAAGTCTTATCGAGGGCTTGCTGGACAAGGTTTTCGGAATCTTCCCTTTCGCCCCGAGAGCTCGGGGTCAAGGCAACTCCCTTTTCAACAATCGTATTGGTAATATCTTGCTTTCGGCTATCCATTATTTAAATCCTTCAGACCCCTTTTAACAGAGTATGGGTTTTCTTTTACCTTTATGCTTGATTCCGCTTTGAGCTTTGAAGTAAATATCTTAAAAGGACGCTTTGTAAACGCATAGATACCCAAAGCGCCCGCGCTTAAATAATAGAAAAAGTTTCTGCGTTTTATTTTAGGTTTTGTTAAGTTATTGAGATTCATTTCAAATAAATTTCTATAACCTTCTTATCTATGGCAAGCAGCGCAATTATCGGGACCCAAATTCAAATTCTGCAAATTAGGAAATTTCGCATGAGCATTTCTGTGGCAGTTCAAACATGAACCCATAGTAAATGAGCTAACCTGCCCCATTGATTTAAATGGATTGCCCTGCAAAGTATCCATATTTTGAACCTCTCCGTGGCAATCCTGGCAAACTAAGCCTTTATTAATGTGGACACTGTGGTTGAAATAAGCAAAATCCGGCACTCTATGAACTCTTTTCCACGGAATAGGCTTATTTTCGTTGTAATATTGGGTAAGCTTCTGGATTTCGGGTTTGTCAACCCTTGATATGGCATGACAGCCCATGCAGACATTTACTGCCGGAACGCTTGCAATTCTTGAGTTTTCAACTCCAATATGGCAATACTGGCAGTCAATATTCATATCTCCCGCGTGGAGCTTATGAGAAAAGGCAATCGGCTGCTCCGGCTGATACCCTATTCCGGTACGTTCAGCATAGGATACATAGTAAGTAACTGCAAAAGATACAATAATAACGAACAGGATTATAGGCAGGCGAACCTTAATGCCGTAATCAAGTAGAAATTTCTTCATTTATGCTATTAAACCGTGAAATACAGACAACAAACTTATAAAATTAATTTAATAAATTCCATATAAAATTTTGCACTGTGACCCTGAAAACAACACTTTACAGTTTTTTAAAGAAATTTTTATTCAATCTTGTTAAGAAATCTTATGTAAAAGATAAAGAGGCGGTCTGGCTGACGGATGTTGAACTTATCCAGATATTTTTCGCTTATTTTTTGAACTTACGCCTGTATGTTTCGTGCGAACCTTTAGACCATACTATAATAGCCATAACAATATGTATCCAGAACCAGGGGCTCTGCCAGCCAAGGTGGTCATATATATAGATAACCATAAGCACCCTTGGCAAAAATATGTACAAAAGCACGTCGCCAACAAAAGGAATGGTATTTGCGGGAATCTGGTGGCTGAAATATGCAATTAAAAGGGAAATTCTTGGAATAAAGAGTGTTAAAACCAAAAGCCAGGTTTCAATCATGAATTAGAAATTTAAAGTTTTAATTTCAAAATAAAATTCATAATTTTAAAGTTAATGAATTATAACAAATATAAAAAATCAATTATGAAAGAAGTTATTATTGCTTTATTTATTTTATCTTTATTCACTAATTTTATAAACTCCCAAATGACACCTTTTGAAAAAAATAAGCTCACCTCGGCAACTTATGACCAATGCATAGAGTTCTATAAAAGTTTAGACAAAGAATTTGAGCAAATTAAAATGATTGAAGAAGGCGAAACGGATATAGGGAAACCGCTTCATCTTGTAATAATATCAAAAGATGAAATCTTCGAGCCGGATGAAATCAGGGAAAGCGGAAAAGTCATTTTATTTGTCAATAACGGTATCCACCCCGGTGAGCCTGACGGAATCGACGCTTCGATGATGCTTGTCAGGGACTTAGCAGAAGGTACAAATAAAAATCTGCTTGATAACGTTGTTATAATTTTAATTCCGGTTTATAATATAGACGGAGCATTGAACAGAAACAATTTTACCCGCGCAAACCAAATAGGACCGCTTGAATACGGCTTCAGGGGAAACTCAGAAAACAGGGATTTGAACAGGGATTTTATAAAATGCGACACAAAAAACGCACGCTCATTTATAAAGATATTCAGGAAATGGAAACCCGAATTGTTTGTTGATACTCATACCACCGATGGTGCGGACTATCCCTATGTAATGACTTACATTGCAACCCAGCACAATAAGCTTGAGCAGCCTCTTGCCGACTACTTAACGGGCAAGCTTGTCCCATTCCTTGAAGAAGATATGAAGCAAAAAAAACGGGAAATGTGTCCTTATGTTACGACTTTTAAATCAACGCCTGATACGGGAATAGTAGAATTTCCCGAAACGCCGCGCTATTCAACCGGCTATGCTTCACTTTTTAATACAATAGGGTTTGTTTCAGAAACGCATATGTTAAAAACCCATGAGCAGAGAGTTTGGGCAACGTACGAATTTTTAATTTCAACGTTAAAGATTGCTAATTCAGATTATCAAACCATTACTGCAAATAAAAAATTTGCCGATGAAAATTCAAAAAATAAGAATGAGTTTGTTCTGGAGTGGACGCTGGATTCAGCCAACGCCGGCAGAATTTCGTTTAAAGGATACGAAGCTAAATACAAGCCAAGTGAAATTTCAGGTTTTAACAGGTTATATTATGATAAAAATTCACAATGGGAAAAAGAGATAGACTTTTACAATAATTATATTCCCAAGCAATCAATTACAAAACCAATTGCTTATATAGTTCCGCAGGGATGGTGGCAGGTCGTTGAGCTTTTGAAATTAAATGATGTTAAAACCGAACGGCTTGATGAAGATAAGCTGATGGAAGTTGAATCATATTATATAGAAACATTTGACACCCGCACACCGCCATACGAGGGGCATTACCAGCATTCAAATGTTAAGCTCAGAAAAGTGAGCGGTGTGAGAAAATTTTTCAAAGGCGATTACATTGTTTACACAAATCAGGACTGTAATAATTTCATAATAAGTGTCCTTGAACCGCAAGGGATTGATTCATATTTCAGCTGGAATTTTTTTGATGCAATCCTTCAGCAGAAGGAATCCTTTGACCCATATCTGTTTGAAGATATTGCGGATAACCTATTAAACTCAAAACTGGGCTTGAAAGAACAATTTGAACAAAAGAAAGCGGCGGATGAAAAATTCAGAAATGACGGAGCCGCACAGCTAAAATTCATTTATGATAACACAATATTAGAGCCCGAGTTCATGCGTTACCCGGTTGCAAGAGTTGTAAATATAAATGATTGATGACTTATTTCAAATTACTATAAAAACAAGTATATAGGTTGATTTTTTAACTTTCAATTTTTTGGTAGCAAATTTCAATTTTTTTGCTATATTATAATACTAACTTTTTGTCACTTTAAATACTAATTTTTTGAAAAGGAGATATAATGAACAGACAGGATATTATTAAAATTCAATCATACAGCAGTTATCCCTCAGTTTCAATATTAATGCCGACACACAGAACATTCCCCGACAACCAGCAGGACCCAATAAGACTTCGTAACTTAGTAAACCAGGCGAATCAGAGATTGCTCGGTGAGTTCGAAAAAAAACGTGTAAGCGGCATAATGGAAAACTTAACTAAAAAAACGGAGGGAATTGATTTTAACCATTTGCAGGATAGCCTGGCAATTTTTGTTAATGATAATTTCTCGACAATGTTTATGTTTCCCTTCCCTGTGAAAGAAAGAGCAACTATAGATAAAACTTTTGAAACAAGAGACCTTGTATTTGCCTACAACAGAAGCCAGCCCTATTACGTTATTGTAATTAATGAGAAACAAATAAAGTTTTATCTATGTGTGAGAGAAAACCTTTCGGAAGTTACTCATCCGAGTCTGCCTATGACTAACATTGTTCATGAGATTAAGGAAGGTAGGATTGGAGATGCCTCTTACAATGACAGGATAAGGGAAAATGAAGAGCGCCAGAAGAATTTTCTCAGGGAAGCCGATGCACTGCTCAAAGAATTTGCCGCAGCCGAAGAGACCCCTTTTTTAATAACGGGAACCCAGCGGCAGATAAGCATGTACCGGGAGGTAACCAGGTTTCCTAATCTTATTTTGGGTACTTTAAAGGGCAGTTATGAAAACTCCTCCGCCTCAGAAATATCAAAGCTTGTTTGGCCAATTGCTAAAGAGGGTTTTGCAAACAAAAGGAAAGAAGTTCTTAATGAAGTTGATAAAGCAATCAGCTCAAAAAAATTCGCATCGGGAATAGATGAAGTGTGGGAACTTGCAAATGAAGGCAGAGGAAAGACTCTCCTGACCGAGATAAATTTCGAGTATCCGGCAATTGCTTCTTCGAACGGTTTACAGCTTGTTCCCTCTGAAATTAAGCCGGGTGAAGATGTGCTTGACGATGCAGTGGACGAAATTATTGAATCGGTAATTGGCAAAGACGGCAAGGTTGTTTTCTTCGATAATGATATACTTGAAAAATACGGCAGAATTGCAATGATATTGAGATATTGAAAACATTTTGAAGCTTTGAAACTTTTAAACACCTTACAACAGTTAATTACTTCAATATTATTAATAAACATTTATTAACTATGATTAAGAATTTTCTTAGCAGACATAGTGATGCAGGAATTTTGATAATGAGAATCGGCATCGGCATTGCCTTTATCTTTACTCACGGCTGGGCTAAAATCACAGGAGGTCCAGCGCTATGGGCAAAAATTGGTACCGCTATGTCTAATCTTGGCTTAACGTTTGCACCAACGTTCTGGGGATTAATGGCTTCGCTATCTGAGTTTGGCGGGGGAATACTGATTTTGCTCGGTTTGTTCACACGCCCCGCAGCTTCATTCATGGCGTTTACAATGCTGGTTGCGTCGATTCAGCATTTATCCAGGCTTGACCCGTGGAGCAGGGTTATATACCCGATGGAAATGTTCTCGGTTTTTGTTGCCCTAATATTCATCGGCGCAGGGAAGTACAGCCTTGATGCAATTTTGTTTAAGAAGAAGTAACAGCTTGAACCCACGCCTGAGAGGAGCGGGCATGATTCACTTGATTTAAGAATTGCCATGATTTTTTAATCAAGGTAATTGTCGAACCGTTAGCAGGTTATTAAGTGCAAATTAGCCGTGCTAACCTCATCCCCATCTCCAATAGGTTAACATATTACGGAATAATTTTACAGTTTTTTGAGTATTTTTGTATATTCAATAACTATAAAATTCCAAATAAAATCATGCTGAAGAAAATTCTATTTCTTGTAATCTTATTTATTCCGGTAATTTCACAGGCGCAGATTGAAGATTTAATCAAAAAAACCGCCGTACCGGACATTCTTGAAGAAAAAAATATTACCACATCAATTGACGATGCATATCCTGTATCGTTCTGGGTAAGCGATGTTGATGAATATTACGAACCGGTTGAGCCGCAGAATTATAATTCGGAGCTTGGACCCGGTTATTACAGGATGGTTGTGCAAAGCTATTGCCTTAAAGCAGGCACACACGGCCCTACAAAAGGCAGTGGGCATCTTATTGCTCCCATAAAAGGAAAGCTTGATAACATAGTAGTAAATATTTTAACGCGTTCCGCCGAGCATCCGGAAATAGCACAGAAGGATATTCAGCTTCTGCTGTGGTCAATCATTTACAGCGCAAAGTTTACAGACCTTGACCCGGGATTACAGCTTCGTGTAAAACCGCTGCTTACTGAATCGGAAATTGCTGAACTAAGCATCGGTATTAAAGATATACCGCTTGATCTCCTGCCGAATGAAGTGAGATCAACTGCCCAGTTTTACAAAGACCTTAGGGGGAAAATAACAGACCCCTCTTCAAGCTTTGAAGATATTGAAAGAATGGCTGTTTTAACCGGCGAGCCTCCTTCAAACATGCTTAAAAAACAGGTTGACCCTGGCAACTGGGCATACATTGGAGACGGATTTTATATGAGGCTTATGCCCGAAGGATACCAGAAATCAGTGCTGGAGCTTTACAGACCACAATCGGTAAATATCACACGCGATGATAAAGGCAGGATTACAATGTTTGAAAAAGACGGCAGCAAAATAGAAATATCATTTATTGAAGAGTCTGGAAGCGACATACTGAAGGCTGATGACGGGAAATATTATCCAATATACAGATTTAAATCAGTTAAATTCATTGGCACAAATACCGGTGAAGAAGAGCTGATGGAAAACTTCGGGTGGATGATCCGCGGAGACGGCAAGGAGCTTAAAAATATAACGGAGTTTAAGAGCTACCTGCAGGACCCCTCCGCAACGTTGTATAAAGCAAGGCTTACCTCCGCAAATGATTTCTTCAAGAAGGTTTCTAAGTATAAAAAAGATTCCAACAACCCGGGCAGGGGTTCTGAGCGCAGCATTACAGACCAATTTAATGCAGATAAACACATGAAGGACGGGTTGGATGCCGTAAAAAATCCTGCTGACTTCAAAAAGAAAAGCAACTGGTTCAACAAACATTTAAATTATGTTAAAGACTGGTGGAACTGCGCAACTAATTCGCTTGCAGGCAGCTCCTGTGACAACAGCGATACGCCGCGCAAGCCAAACCCGCAAAAGAAGACTGCGGCGCCAGGAAACACCAAAGGTCAGCGTATAGCACCATCCCTTAGAAAATGGGGCGAATAGTTTTTCAAAACAGGAACAAGGGGCACGTCCCCTTGTTCTTTAGCTATCTAATAACAAATAATTCCTTCACGTTCTAGTATCTTAGTAAATATGAAATTCAAAATATATCTTGAAACGGTGCGACAAATTGTTCCATCCCTTTCAGGAGACTCTTCTAAAACGGAGATGAAGGATGTTTAAGGCAAGCCGGGATTTTTGCTTGACAAAAATTATACTCCTTTTATTTTTTGGTGACAATACTAACAAAGTGGGAAAGATTTTGTTTTAAGAAGATGTAAAAATGAATGACGAAATACACAGTTAATCCCCTGCCTCAAACTTTACTTTACATTCAAACGTTTCTTCAAAGAGTGATTTTTTGCTCTCGGCGCCCCAAACATCAAGCTCAAGATTTTTGCCGTCCCCGCCGCTTAATATAAACGTAACTGTATTGTTATCAAACTCAGTCTCAATATTTTTAACCGATGCAGTATGGGAGCGGTCCAGCCCGTCGGCAACCCTTAATATCCCGGCAAGCTTCCTTACAAGCAGCTTGTCTTCAGGGCTGAGTTTTGCGAAATCTACGTGCTTTGCCTTTGGGTGGCTTTTGCGGTGATAGCGCGCTACGTTTGCAATTATCTCCTTCTCATTTTCTGTAAAGCCCAGCATTTCGGAGTTCCTTATTAAGTAATACGAATGCCTGTGATGCTGCGAGTGCGAAACAAACGAGCCGACTTCATGCAGTATCGCCGCCGCTTCAAGGTATTCCCTTTCCGTATTGCCAAGCTTATGCAGTTTTTTTATCGAGTCAAATATCTTTAGCGCAAGGCGAGTTACGTGCATCGCATGTTCTTTATCGATACGGAAATTCTCAGCAATATGCATTACGCTTTTATATCTTAAATCGCTGAGGTGGTCCTGTGCCTTAAGCATGTATTTTTTTTCAATCGTATCAAGCACGATGCCCTCGCGCAGCGCGTATTCGGAAACGAGCATTTCCTTAATCTTAAGCTCCTTAAAAATCTGCTCCACAATTAAAGCGCCCGCGGTAATGATATCGGCTCTGTCTGCGTCAAGCCCCTGAATTTTAAGTCTTTGCTTCTCGGTTTTTGCATCAAGTATTTCTTCGGCAACTTCATAAAGCTCATCCCTTGTAATTGTAAAATTGTTTAACCGCGCCGCCGGGTCGCCGCCTCTTTTCACGTTAATTATGTTCGCAAGGTTCATAATCGTGCCCGATGAGCCGACTGCAGTATCAAATTTAAATTTGGCGTATTCCCTTGTAATAGGGGACATATAGCCCTGTATGAACTGCCTGCATGCCTTTACCGATTTGGAGTCGGTTTCCTTGTCCTTAAAAAATCTTTGGGTTAATCTTATTGCGCCCAGCTTTATACTGTTATCATAGGCAATTTCCCTTTGGCAGCCGATTAAAAACTCCGTGCTCCCGCCCCCGATATCAATAAGCAGAATCCTTTTATTAAATACCGGGAGCGCCTGCAGTACTCCTAGGTAAATGTAGCGCGCTTCTTCAACACCCGAGGCGGTTTCAACTTTTATTCCCGTTGCTTCTTTTACTCTTTGGATAAAATCATTCTGGTTTATGGCTTCCCTCACTGCGCTTGTTGCAATTGCCCTTACCTCAGCTCCCGCGGAATCCGCCAGCCCTTTATATTTTTTCAGCGTGTCTATTCCTCTTGCCATGGCGTCTTCCTGCAGGTATTTCATATCAGTTGAGCTTGAACCCAGCCGTACAATTTCCTTTTCACGCCCGAGCGTATTGAACTTGCCAGTGTTGGTGTCGACCTCCACTATTATCAAATGGAATGAGTTTGTGCCGATATCGATTGCGGCGAGCCGGGGTTTAGTCATTACCACCGGAATTATTTTGTTTTGATATTAATCGCAGATGTTTCGGCTGAAGAAGCCAGATAAGTTTTCCGTTTTTTCCCGGGGGCATATCGTCGATATCTATTCTGCAAATGCCGCCCTTTTTTAAATCGATTACGGATTCGTCTATTCCAACCAGCTTGGATGCAAGAAAGCCGAGATGAGGTTCGTGTCCGACAAGCAAAATTTTTTCGAGATGCTTATAATCGGCTATAAATTTAAACAAGGTTCTTTGGGGGCTGCCCGGCAGCAGGTGTTCGGTGATAATTATCTGGTTTTCATATCCCGTCACTTCGGCAGTAATTTTGGCAGTATCAAGAGCTCTGATTAAGGGACTTGTGATTATTAAATCAAACGAGCCCGCGGCTTCTTTTATGCCTTTGGCGCCTTCGGTCATTTTGGCAATACCTTCTTCGGTCAAAGGACGGTCGTCATTGGGATAACCCGGTGTCCCCCTTGGAACTGCTATTGCATGCCTTAAGATGTATAGCTGCATTTATCTGATAACAGCTACCCTTTCCAAAATCCAGGCTGAAACAGTTTCAAGAAATCCGGGCACAAATTCCTTTTTTAGCGAAGCATACTCGTTCGGGCTCCCCGTTCGGGCTTCCTGAAATAAATGGTTGGCTTTTGGAAATATTACCGATTTATAATCCGTATTGCCGCCGTTTTTTAAAGCTTTAAGCATCGGCTCTTCATTTTGCTTCGGAGGAACCTGCAGGTCAAGCTCACCAAAAAGCATTAAAACGGGACATTTCACTTTTGTCAACGCATCGTAGGGGTCGTATCTTAAAAAATATTTCATCCATTTTGAGCTGAACTGTGATATTGTCATCTCCGCAACATCATTTGCATACTGCTCCTTATCTTTAATTTTCTTTCGTTCCTCTTTTGGTATTTGCTCGAAGTTTTCTATGATATCATTTTTAATCTTCTCCTTAACTTCATTCAGATTCTTGTTATCCCTTACCGCTGCGTAAACTGTGTCCAGCATTTTTTCATAACCCTCAATTTCCTTATCGCTTGAATTATCGGCTTTCATAATAAGCTTTGACTGTTCCTTAATTATGTCAATACCCATTACGCCTGTCCCCGCCATTAAAATAATAAAGGCAATATCATTTGATTTGCTTGCCGCCAGCGGGGCAACAATCCCTCCTTCGCTGTGCCCGAATAAACCTATCTGGCTTGTGTTTATGTTATCTCTTGTTTTTAGATATTCAACTGAGGCTAGCACGTCCCCTGCAAAATCTTCTGTGGTCGATTCATTAACAATTTTTCCTTTTGAGCCTCCGACTCCCCTGTCATCATATCTTAATACAGCTATTCCTTTTTTAGTAAGATAACCGGCAATTACTGCGAAAATCTTAAATCCGTAAATTTCCTCATCCCTGTTCTGCGCTCCGCTTCCTGTAATCATAACAACAGCAGGGTGTTTGCCCTGTGTTAGGGGGTAGGTTAAAGTACCGGCAAAAGTATTTTCACCGTTTGTAAAAGTAATCTCTTCCGAGTTGTATAGAAGGTCTTCAGGAAATTTATTTTCATCAACTTTCTTTTCGGGTTCACCTTTCAGAAGC
>Ga0326597_10001271_pt1 | contig 41277 bp, 41 predicted proteins | sample RVTome_12_FD_203789 | JGI IMG/M metagenome (GOLD analysis project Ga0326597, IMG submission 203789) | Soil microbial communities from uranium-contaminated site in the Upper Colorado River Basin, Wyoming, United States - RVT100D185 | ecosystem: Environmental > Terrestrial > Soil > Contaminated >... | reverse complement strand
AAAGCGTCGGCCAACTGAGCGATGATCCCCTCGTCAGCCTGCCAGCCAGGGCACGCTGATCAGCCCGGCCCATGCCGGAAAGCGACGGTGACCCACCGTCAGCTACACCACGCCTTGGGACACGATCGAAGAAGCGGGCAAGGCCTCTCTCTGGGCGTAATTTTCTCCGCAGCTGTTTACTGGCGTAGTCCCGGTTCCGCGCTTCCGGTTGCTCCTTTGCCGATGCGCGAAATCCAGTCCTCGGCGATCTGCAAACAACGCCGGCTGCGGGCCCCCGATTTGAACCTATGCCCGCACAGTCCGGCAGCGACTCAAATCCGAAGCCTTACGGGCGGGAAGCTCGGTATCGACAAAATCCTACCCCCTCCGCCAGTTCTACCCGGTCGAACGCTCTCCGCTCGGCGGGACGCGCCTGAAATCCCAAGGAACCGCGCGGTTCAGCCGTAAACCTGTGGACTGCAGAGCCGGGAAAGTCGGCTCCGAGCGTTCTCTCTCCGCCCATTTTCTCCCGGGCTCTGGACTGAACGGGCGCCAGTACGGTTTCCTAACCGTCAGAAATCAAATAAGAAACTGCCGCCGACCTATCATCCGAATTGATATCCCCTCCGCAAGGCGTCAGTCCTCCGAGAAAAAATCCTCATCGAGGCGTTTGAACTCCAGCACACGGCTGGAGCGCACACCGACCCCTTGCTCGACCATGAGCTCGGTTAGGCGGCGTCCATCAATCAGGATCACACGCTGCGGAATGCGGGATGCGAACTCGATGGCCTGCTCATTTCGCATCCCCATACTGCCTGGCCAGACCGAGCGCGCAGGGGCAGGCGATGATCAGCACCGACACGGCGGCGGCGATGGCAAAGACCAGCGCGGGTTCCAAGCCAAAGATTATCCAGACGATGAAGGCGAAGATTGCGACCGCGACCACCGTCGGCACGAACACCGCCGACACCCGGTCCGCCAGCCCCTGGATCGGCCTTGAATTTCGTCTGACATTTCTCGGAGCAGAAATGAAAGCTTTCACCTTGGAATTCCGCGTGACGCGTGTCGGACCCGATTGCGACCGTCATCCCGCACACCGGATCCTTCGCGGTCTCGGCCCCCTCCGGAATGTCGGACGTCGCGTGACGATGATCGTGTTCCATGTCCTGCCAGCCTTTTTCTGCTTTTTATCAGCTTGAGGTTTCCATTCACTGGATGCTCAAGCCATTTTCAATGGTGGTCGTGATCGCCCTCTCTAACCGGATTGCGCGCGAGGAAAGCCCGCACGAACAGGAATACCAGCGCCATGCCGATCGTACCAATCACAACGATCAAAGGGTCGGACTGCCACTTCATCGCGGCGAAGGCCGCCAGCACCACCGCGTCGAGGGCGATCGCGATCAGCAGGACCCAGCCCCGCGCCCCGATCTCCTTGCGGAGGGACCGGTGGACGCCCCAGTGAATGATGATGTCCATCACCAGGTAGAAGAAGGCGCCGAGCGATGCGATGCGGCTGAGGTCGAAGAAAACGGTAAGAAAGCCTGCGATCACGACGGTGTATACGAGCGTGTGGTCCTTGATCGTGCCCGGCATCCCGAAATGGCTGTGCGGGATCATCTTCATGTCGGTCAGCATCGTCAGCATCCGCGATACAGCGAAAACGCTCGCGATCAGGCCCGAAGCCGTGGCCACGAGCGCGAGCGCCACCGTCAGGTAGAAGCCGGTCTGCCCGAGCGCGGGTTGGGCTGCTTCGGCCAGCGCGTAGTCCTTCGCCGCCACGATGCGGTCGAGCGGCAGACTGGAGCCTACGGCGAAGGCGACGAGCAGGTAGACGACAACGCAGATCGCGATGGAAAGGACGATGGCCCGGCCCACGTTGCGGTGCGGGTCGGTGATCTCCGCTCCGCTGTTGGTAATCGTCGTGAACCCCTTGAAGGCGAGGATCGACAGTGCCACCGAGGCGATGAAACCGCCTGCACCCGTATCCCCACCCGTAGCCTCGAAGGTGATGCCGCTGGCCCAGAGGCCGGCCGCCCCGAACAGCGCGATGCCGCCGACCTTGAGCACGGCCATCACAATGGATAGAAGTCCGACCGAACGGTTTCCGGAGACGTTCACGAGATATGCGAAGACGATCAGCCCGACGCCGAGAATCGGCACGAAGACGCTGTCCGGATCGCCGCCAAAAGCCCGCAGCGTGTAGGTTCCGAAGGTGCGTGCGACGAGACTTTCGTTGATGACCATCGACAGCGCCATCAGGAGTGAGGCGCCTGCCGCGACCGTCGTCGGCCCGTAGGCTTTCTTCAGGATCATCCCGATGCCGCCCGCAGACGGAAATGCGTTCGACATCTTGACATAGGTGTAGGCGCTGAACGCGGTCACGACCGCGCCCACGACGAACGAGAGCGGGAAGAGCGGTCCTGCAAGGTCGGCAATTTGCCCGGTCAGCGCGAAGATCCCTGCACCAATCATCACGCCCGTGCCCATGGCCACCGCGCCCGGCAGGGTGATGCTGTTTTTTTTGTAGGCGTCCGCCATCAACTCTCCTTCTTGGGCGTCCGTCGTGTTGCCATCCACAGGAGCGGCAAGCCGGTGACGAGGCCGAGGCCGAGCACCGCCCATGTGGCCCAGCCAAGGTCTCCGCTGACCGCCTCGCCGCCGAAATGCGCGAGGACGAAACTTGCCGGAGCGATTCCGGCCAGTGTCGCCAGCGCGAAGCGCCGGGTCTGCAGGCGACTGAGCCCGGCCGCGTAGCTGATCATGTCGAAGGACACGAAAGGCATCATGCGGCTCGCGAAGACAGTCGCCGTAAGGGCTGTCTGTGAACCGAGAAGCCCGGCTCCCAGCCGACCGCCGAAGGCCCGCTCGAGCACATCGCGTCCGAGTATTCTCGCAAGGCCGAACGCTATCAGCGCGCCGATCTCGGCGCCGATCACGACCTGCACCGTCCCCCAGAGATGTCCGTAGGCCGCCCCGGCAGCCAGCGCAATTGGCGCGCTGGGGATCGGACTGGCCACCACCGCCACGGCCATGAGTGCGACGACCAGCACCGGCCCCCAGAAACCGGCGCGCGCGACCAGCGCCTCAAGCGTCTCGCGGTTCAGAACACGCTGTGCCTCGGACAACACTGATGGCGCGAACAGCCAGACGCTGAGCAGGACGATCCCGAGAGCCGCCAGCCCACCAAGGATGCCGATTCGCAGGCTCATCTCAGATCGCCTCGACGGCCTTCGCCAAAAGGTCGCGGACCTGGCCCGCGACGGCCGTCAATTCGGCGTTGTCGATCGCCTGCATCGACGCCACCGGATCGATCGCGCTGACTTCGACCCCGTCCGCGACCTCGCGCAGGATGACGTTGCAGGGCAGCATCGCGCCAACCCGCGGCTCGATTCCGATGGCCTGATGCGCCATCTTCGGGTTGCAGGCGCCGAGAATGCGGTAGGCCGGCATCTCGACATCGAGCTTCTTTTTCATGGTCGCCTTGACGTCGATCTCGGTCAGCACGCCGAAACTCTGCTCGGCCAGGGCCTTGCGCGTGCGCGCGTCGACCTCGTCAATCCCGGCGCCGGAAATCAAGCGATTGATGGTATAGTTCATAGATAACTCCCTTTTTATTTTCCCAGATATTTGATCAAGGCGACTATGGCCAAAGCAATGAAGACGAGGATCAGAATTCCGACGACCCAGCCGAAGCCCATCCCGAATCCCATGCCGTAGCCCATTTCGTTTCCATCCATGTTTGCTCTCCCCCGTGCTTCAATGAAAATGCAAAGATACGGCGCTGTAGGTTAGGACCCGTTGACAAAGTGAGCTACTCCCCATCCGTTGGACAGTTTCGGGTGTAATTCAGGCTACAGTCCGGGCCTGCCGGTCGGGTTTCCAGTCATGCTGGTTACGCCACCAGGGCTGGCGGGCCCGCACCGGCGCCGTCCGGATGACGACGCCGGTGCGAGACCGGCCATGGTATCGGCCGCGCCGGCGCTGGCGCCGGCGGAACGCAGTCATTTGCCTGCCTTTTTGGGCGGCTTGCGCGCCGCGGCGGCGCGCGCGGCGGCCTTGGGCGAGATATCGAAGGTGCTGGCGATCAGCGCCTGCAGCTTCGCGCCGGACATCACGTCGAGATCGAGGTTCTTGGTCTCCATTTCCTTCAGGAACGCGGGGTCCCTGACCATGGCATCGAACGCCGCGCGGAGCGCCGCCAGCCGGTCCTTCGGCACGCCCGGCGGCACCATGAGATAGCGACCCACCGAGGCCGTGCTGCCGTAGAGCCGGAGAATCTCCTTTTCCTCCTTCGTGTCGCCCAGTTCGACCATCGCGGGGGCGTCCGGAAACGCCGGATGGCGTTCCAGCGCGTACTGGACCAGCACCCTGATCTTCTTGTCCCGCACCCAGTCCTTCCTGCTGACAAGCAGGCTCTGGACGACGGCGAGCGATCCCTGCACCTCGCCCCGTTCCATGGCGAGCATGGCACCGGTCGTTCCCTTGTAGCCGAGCACGATCTTGAACCTGGTGCCGGCGAACACGTTCATCAGACGCGGGTTCGTGTCCGAGGAGCTGCCCGGCGAGGTCGCGCCGAGGATGATCTCGCGCTTGCGCGCATCCTCGATGGTCCTTACCGGCGCCGTGTGCCACACGATGGTGACCTCGGCGGAATTGGTCATGCGGCCGATATAGCCGAATTCCCTGGCATCGTACCGGACGGCGCGGTGCTTCAGGACCTGCTGCAGCGCGATGCCCTGGGTCAGTACGCCCAGCGTCGCGCCGTCGCGCGGCGCCTGCCCGTAAAGGAAGTTCGCCGCCTTCAGGCTGCCGACGCCGGGCACGTTCTTGACGACGATGTTGGGATGGCCGGCTAAATGGCGTGGCAGATGTTTGGCGGCGAGACGCCCGTAAAGGTCATAGGTGCCGCCGGGGTTGTAGCCGACGATCATCGTCATTTCAGTCTTGCCGTAGAACGCTTCCGCGCTCTCCCCCAGCGCCGCGTCGAGTGGCGACAGGACGAACGCAAACGCGAAGATCGCCCCCATGCTTGTGCGTGTTCTTGTCATTCGAACCTCCTTGTTGCCTGATCAGCCTTGTCTCGGGTCGTTGGGAACAGCGTCCGGCTGGCGGTCGCGGTCAGGTTCCGGAATTCGGGTCGTGATAGAGTTCCCCGACGATCGCGGTGGCGCCCGGCTTCCCGTCCACGCGGTGATAGCGACCGTCGCGGTCGCGGCCGAGCCGTCCCCGCTGGCGCAGTTCGTCGAGGGCGCACGCGACCTCGCGCCCGTCCGTGCTGCCCACCGCGTCGACGAGGTGGGCGAAGAACATCGGTCCGCTTTCCAGCGCCTGCTCGACCGTCTGGAAACGCGCCGGACCGCCGGGGAACCGTGCCGCTTCGCAACGGGTGAGGGTGACCTCGTTCTGGCGCGGGTAGGGCATGGTGCAATCGAAACCGGCCTTGGCGCCGGTACGCCGCCCCCGAAGGGACGGATCCATGGGCTGCCCCATGAGCCCGGTCAGAATCACGAGGTCCTGGTCGGCCTGGAACCGCGTGCCGAACGCCCACTCCACCTGCCTGTCGTCGTGGATGTCGATGTCGTCGTCGAACACCCAGATATGCTTGAGCCGCCTGATGCCGCCGAACAGGGCGGCGATGGCGTTGCGGGCCTCGCCGAAGTACTGCTGGTTGATGGAGACCCGCAAGCCCCCGCCGCCGCCCGAGACCTCGCGCAGATAGACCGCGACGGGCTTGCGCACCGTGGCCTTGAGAATCTTCATGGCGTCCGCCTCGACCCGCATCGCGGTCATGCACGCGGAATCGCACTGGTCGAGCACGAAGGCCGAGCCGTGCTGCAACGTCTGGTGCATGACGTCCGTGCGCATGGTGATCGCGGTGCAGGTGAACACGGGATCCAGATGGATGGCCCCGTAATAGCCCATATATTCGCCGTAAGGCCCCTCCGGCTCGAAGTAGCCGCGTTCGTCGAGATAGCCCTCGAGGGTCATCTCCGCGTCCGCGGGGACCCGCAGATCGTTGGTGAGGCACTTCACCACCGGCGCCGGCTCTCCCCTCATCGTCGCGATGAGATTCAGCTCTTCGCCGGGCCGCCGGGACGTCGCGGCGTAGAAGTCGAGCGGATGGTTGCCGATGGTGAACGTGATGGGCAGGCGCTCTCCGCGTGCGGCGCAGCCCTGCAGGATACGTTTGAGATCCGAGGGGGCGGTCACGTTGGTGCCAGTCTGGTACCGGTTGCGGAGCGAGAGCCGCCGGCTGCCGACATTCGTGCGGCCGCTGACCGGGTCGCGCGTGTAGTCGATGCCGGCGCTTATATAGGCGCTGCCGTCCAGCTCATGATGCGGGTAGAAGGGCAGCCTGGTCAGGTCGACGTCGTTGCCGGTGATCCTGACGGCGTGGACCGGCGCCTCGTCCTGCGGAATCTCGACCGCCTCCCGGGGATTTGCGAGCCGGCTCTGGAAAACCTCGTAGAGCTTGTCCCTGGTGGTGCCGAAGGCGGCGCAGATGCGGTCGCGGCCCGCGGCCGCCTTCGCAATGAGCTCGACGCCTTCCGGCCCCGCATTCCTGAACAGCACCGCCTTCGGCGTGTTCTCGATGATGGCGCTGAGTGCCGTCAGCGGGACCGGATCCTCCCGGATCTCCACCTCGTCGATCTCGATCAGACGCTCGACAAATCGCCGCAACCGGTACTTTTCGTGGTCGAACTCGACGCCCGCGCGGGCCTTGACCGCCATTCCTCGCCTCCCAGGCTGTTCTGCCGAGCGCCACAGTCGGGCCACGTAGCATGGCATGCTTCGGCCTGGCGGTCCATCCGGCCTGTCGATGCGTCAGCGCAGTCGCGCGAAAGGAATAGTCTCGACGCGACACCGGCGGACTGCCCGGCCTTGCCGGCCGGCGGTGGCCCGTATACCCTGTCGCAAACGAAAGGAAGGCGGCGGTGGACCGGACCATCGGCAAGCCGCTCCGCCGGGTCGAGGACGAGCGCCTGCTGACCGGCCGGGGGCAATTCAGCGACGATGTGAACCTGCCGGGCCAGGCCTTTGCCGCGATGGTGCGCTCGCCGCACGCCCACGCGCTGATCCGGCGCATCGACGGTGCGGCGGCGCGCGACGTGCCCGGGGTGATCGCGGTGCTGACCGGCACCGACTGGCTGGCCGACGGGCTCGGCCCGATGGCGCACGGGCCGGGCGCGCACAGCCCGACCGACCCCAAGATCACCGCGCCAGGCGGCGGCGGCCCGCTGGTCACGCCGCACTTTCCGCTGCCGGCCGACAAGGCGCGCTATGCCGGCGAGGCCGTCGCCATGGTGGTGGCGGAAAGCGCGGCGGCGGCGCGCGACGGCGCCGAGCGCGTCGCGGTCGACTGGCAGCCGTTCGCCGCCGTCACCGATTCGCGGAGCGCCATCGCAGCCGGCGCGCCGGTGGTCTGGGATTCGGTCGCCGGCAATCTCTGCATCGACTGCGAGATCGGCGACGCGGCGGCGACCGATGCCGCCTTCGCCGAAGCCGCCCATGTCGTCCGCATGGCGTTCTTCGTCGGCCGCGTCACCGGCGTGCCGATGGAGCCGCGCGCCGCGGTCGGCGCGTACGATCCGGCGCGCGCCGGCTACGTGCTTCATGCCGGAAGCGGCGGGCCGGTGCGCCACAGGAACGAGATTGCCAAGCTGTTCGCCGTTGCGCCGGAGAAGGTGCGCGTCGTTTCGGGCGACGTGGGCGGCAATTACGGCACGCGCAACCGCGTCTATCCGGAATTTCCCCTGGTGTTGTGGGCGGCGAAGCGGCTGGGGCGGCCGGTCAAATGGACCTGCGACCGGGCCGAAGCGATGCTTTCCGACGTGCAGGGGCGCGATCTCTACATCGAGCTCGCCATGGCGCTCGACCGCGACGGCAGGTTCCTCGCGCTCGAAGCATCCAACCTCAGCAACATCGGCGCGCACACCGTCTCGTTCACGCCGCTCCTCAAGGGCGCCGGCATCGTCACCGGACCATATGCGTTTCCGACCTCCCGGGTCCGGCTGCGCGGCGCGCTCACCAACACGCCGCCGACCAATTCCTATCGCAGCGCCGGGCGGCCCGAGGTGATCTACGCGCTGGAACGGCTGATCGACCGCGCCGCGCGCGACTGCGGCTTCGACCGCGTCGAGCTGCGCCGGCGCAACCTGATCCCGCCCGACCGGATGCCCTTCGCCAACCCGCAGGGCATGGTCTACGACAGCGGCGAGTTCGAGAGGACTCTCGACCTCGCACTCGATGCCGCCGACTGGACGGGCTACCCGGCGCGCCAGGCGGCCTCGGCCGCGCGCGGGCGCCGACGGGGGATCGCCGTCACGACCTATCTCGAGACCTCGTCCGGCGCGCCGGTCGAGCGCGCCGACATCGCCGTCCGGCCCGATCATGTCGAGGTCGTCGTCGGCACCCAGTCGTCCGGCCAGGGGCACGAGACCAGCTTCGCCCAGGTGGCGGCCGACTGGCTCGGCGTGCCGCACGCGGCGGTGCGGCTGGTGCAGGGCGACACCGATATCGTCAAGGTCGGCGGCGGCTCGCACGCCGGGCGCTCGATGCGCATGGCCGGCACCGCGATCGTGCTCGCCGCCGGGAAGGTGATCGAGAAGGGCAGGCGGCTCGCTGCGCACGCGCTCGAGGCCGCGGTCGAGGACATCGCGTTCGCGGACGGCCGGTTCGCCGTCCGCGGCACCGACCGCGCGGTCGGCATCTTCGAACTCGCCCGCTTCGCCGAGCGCAGCGACCTGCCCGCCGGGCTCGAAGGCGGGCTCGCCGACGGCGTGCAGAACACCATGGCCGAGGCGGTGTTCCCCAACGGCTGCCACGTCTGCGAGGTCGAGGTCGACCCCGAGACCGGCGCGGTCGCGATCGACCGCTATACCTCGGTCGACGACGTGGGCCGGGTGATCAACCCGCTGATCGTCGACGGCCAGATCCACGGCGGCATCGCCCAGGGCGCCGGCCAGGCGCTGATGGAGGCGTGCGTGTTCGATCCCGCGACCGGCCAGCCGCTCGCCGGGTCGTTCATGGACTATTGCCTGCCGCGCGCCGACGACATGCCGTCGTTCACGGTCGTCTACAACGAGGTGATCAGCCTGCAGAACCCGCTCGGCGTCAAATCGGGCGGCGAAAGCGGCACCACGCCCGCGCCGGCGGTGATCGTGAACGCCGTCGTCGATGCGCTGGCCGGGCTCGGCGTCAGCGACCTCACCATGCCGGTGACCCCCTGCCGGGTGTGGCAGGCGATCCGCGCGGCGCGGGTCTGACCGGCCGCGCAACTCCCCTTATCGACGGCGGAAATGCGGGCGGACCGGGCCGGCGTCGCCGAGGGAGCGCCGGAGGAAGATTCTGGAACACAACGCGCTTCCGGCCCGCTCCCCGCCCCGCCACCCACAGGATACTGTCGCTGGGTGGCGGGGTGGGGCGCGGGACGGGTCAAGCTCAACGACCCCTGGACGATACCGCAAGGGCGGGCCGCCACGGCTGCCAGGATAATCAGAAATGCTCCGCGATCATGCGGGACAGGGATTCGGGTTGCTCGATGATCAGATAGCCGCGGCCCGTTCGGATCATGCCGGCTTCGGCCCAGTCGTGCAGCAGCTTGTTGAGAGTTTCGCGCGACGTACCGAGCAGCGACGCAAACGTTTTCTGCGACATATTCAGGTCCAGGCGGGATCCTGCGGCCGGTGGATCTCCATCGGCGGATCCCAGGTCGAGGAGCGCCTTGGCCAGCCGCGCAGAAAGGGACAGGAATGCGCGATCCTCAATGATCCCGCTGGCGCGCCTCAGTCGCCCGCAGACGATGCCGAGAAGCCGGATGGCGATGGCCGGATGCCGTTCCAGGAAGGGGATGACATCGCGCCGGTTCAGGACCAGCAATTCGCCCTGGTCGAGGGCCGTTGCATCGGCACTGCGCGGATGACCGTCGAAGATGGCCATTTCGCCAAGCATTTCGCCGGGACCGAGGATCGCCAGCACCGCTTCGCGCCCATCGGAGCCCCTGACGCCGACCTTCACGCGCCCGGCGACGATCGACATCATGCTGTTGCCTGCGTCGGACTTGCGAAAAATGACCTCGCCAGCGGCAATGCGACGGATCCGGGCAAATCCGAGCAACTGGTCCAGATCTCCGGGCTCGAGATTTCCCAGCACGGCGTGGCCCGCCAGTAGTCCGCGGCGGTCATATCCATGCGCCGGTGCAGCCATTGTCTCCATCTGCAGCTAATCCGTTCGCCCCTCCGGCGATTGAACACCCACACGGCCGTCTCGGGCAAATCGCATTCGCGCGATCCGTCGATAGCGCCAATTCATCATTTCGTGAGGTGTGAGGTCCGTCACACCGTCCCGATCGAAGGCTCCTTACCTCCTGGCTGTACACGATGACGAAAGGAGAGAGCCATGTTCATAGACACCACCGGCCGGGAACGGATCGCGGCAACGCGTATCGCCGGCACCGTCGTTTCTGCGCTGGTCGTCCTGATGACCCTTTGGCTCGGGATGCGTCCGGCGGCCGCGGCTCCGGACTGCGACACGCATGCCGGAGTCAGTCGCGAGTTGAAACGGAGTTATGGCGAAGAGCCGGTGGCGGTCGGCCTGTCCGAAGCCGGCAACGTAATCCAGGTCTTCGCGCGCGACGACGGTGCCTCGTGGACCATCGTCGTCGCCAAAGCGGAGGGCATAAGTTGCAAGGTGGCCGCAGGACAGGCGTGGCAGCCCCTGCCGAAGACTCCGCGCGGACCAGCATCGTAATCGGAGCTCGAAAGGATAGAGCCATGCGCTTGAACAAAGTCGACAGAATTGCCTGCGATCTCGCAGTGGAACTCTCCGAACGCGGCGTTTCGGACTGGAGGCGGTTCATCCCGCTCGCCCGACAGCTCCGCCATGACCTCGACCGCCAGCTTCTCGCCTGGACCACCATTGCCGCCGGGATCGGTACCGTGGCCGGCGCAGCGAGAGGAGAAACGCAATGATTGCCGCCTATGCCACCAATTACTGGATCGCCAGTCGCGCCGCGCGGCGGCGTGACCTGGAGATCGATCCCGTCGTGGCGCTGCGGGCGCTGCACTCGATGGCGCACACCTGTCCACACAAGTGCGTCCGCGGCCGCGCCGCCCGTACGCTCGTCGATTGCGGCCTCGGAGGCACGCTCATGCTTGCTTCACGTCGGGGGGTGTCATGCGTCGAGCCGGGGCAGGCTTCTTGATCGGGTACGCGCGGCATCTGCTTCGCCCGTCCGGCGCATTCAGCGTGGTGTCGCGCTTCGGCGAGCTGGGCAGCCGCCTGCTGGCTGTCCAGCTGGGTTCGGACTGGTGGCCATATCGTCGCCCGGCGCGGCGGCGGCGCAGCAGTTCCGCCTTCCGCTCCTGCATGGCGATTCGTTCGGTCCTTGGGAAGAAAAGGTTCCTTTTCCTGTCCGCCTCGTTGATTGTGCTCGCAGCCCTTCGTCCCGTCTTACCGGCGACTGCCCTCGCCGCCGATGATGTGTTGCCGGGCCGGCCCGCCATGCGGTCGACGGCAGCGGTCGAGGATTCCGGAGACCCGCTGGAACCGATCAATCGGGCGATCTTCGCCGGCAACGAATTTCTGCAGTCGCTCGTTCTGCGCCCGCTCTCGGATTTCTACGCGTTGGTGCTGCCGGAGCCGGCTCGCAACGGCGTGAGAAACGTTATGGACAACCTGCATACGCCGGTTGTCCTGGCCAACGATCTTCTCCAGGGCAAGCCCCGGCGCGCAGGGGAGACGGCCGGGAGATTTCTTATCAACTCGACTGTCGGCATTGGCGGCCTGTTCGATGCCGCGAAGGAAATGGGCGTCGAAGGCCACAACGAGGATCTCGGCCAGACGTTGGCGGTGTGGGGTATTCCCGACGGATCGTATCTGGTCCTGCCGATTCTCGGGCCATCGAACCCGCGCGATGCCGTTGGCCTGTTCGGTGACAGCTATCTCGATCCCGCAACCTATTGGGCCGACAACACGGATAACGAGGCGGCGCTCTGGGGCCGTCGGGGATTGCGCGCCGTGGACTCGTATTCGCGGGTGGCCGGCGATCTGCGGAAACTGCGGGAAACCTCGATCGACTACTATGCGGTCGTGCGAAGCATCTACCGCCAGCGGCGCGCGGCGGAAATCGACGACGACGTTTCCGGCGCCACGCCCCTGCCCGAGGTCAGGTACGATCTAAACGCCCGTTATGGCGACGAATGAACAACCGTGTCGCCGGGGGCGTTGTCGTCCCCGGAGATACGGGCCCACACTGTATGGGCACGAATCATGGGGGGCAGGCGGGAAGAGCGGACAGACGGACGATCGCGACGTGAGGCGCATCGATAGACACGGTTACCGCCTTCCGGCGCAAGCTGGGCGTTGTGTCCGCATGGCTTAGCTGGTACTTTCTGCCTTCGGCTGTCAGTTGGCAGGAAATCGACGAGGAAAATGCGCATGGCTGCGGAATTGTCCCCGGAAATCGTACAGCGGATCGAAACGATCGGCGACGAGGAATTGCAGTTCCGCGGCTGGACCCGCGACGGCATGCGGGAAAGCTGGACCCGCCGTCTCGAACGGGACCGGCAGTCCCCCCAGGTTGGCGATATCGCTCCGGACTTCACTCTTGAGCGCCTGAGTGCGGAGGGCAAACGCACCGGCGAATTCATGACCCTGTCATCGTTGCGCGGGCGGCCGGCGGGGTTGATTTTCGGGTCGTTTACCTGACCCCCCTTCCGGCGCGAGGCCGTGCGCCTCGACCAGACAGCCAAGACTTACGGCGACCGCGTGCACTTCCTGTGCGTCTATATCAAGGAAGCGCACCCGACGGACGGATCGCAGTCCCCGTCCAACGTGGACGACGGAATCCTGTATGCCGACCCCACGACCGAGGATGAACGCGCCGAAGTGGCCGCCGCCTGCATGCTACGATACAATTTTTCGTTTCCGATGGTCCTCGACAACATGACGAACGAGGTCGAGAGCAGGTATTTTGCCATGCCCGAACGTTTGTACGTCCTCGATAGCGATGGACGCGTAGCGTGGAAGTGCGGGCTGGGGCCGTATTTCTTCGATGCAGCGGGCTTCGAAGCGGCCGTAAGGGAGCAGGCGGAAACGGCAACGACCGTCGCTTCACGATCCACGGGAGAATAGAAATGGCCTCCATGCTCAATGCCGGGGATATGTTTCCCGAACTGACGCTGAACCTCGTCGGCGGCGGCACGCTTGTCCTCCCGCGGGACATCGATACCAAATACCTGATTGCCCTCTTCTATCGCGGCCATTGGTGACCGTTCTGTCGCCGACAGTTGGTCGGCTTCGAAAACCGGAAGCAGGAACTGGCGGCCCTTGACGCTCGCGTGGTTGCTGCCAGCGTCGATCCGCCGGACAAGGCAGGGGAAATCGCCGGTCAGGTGTCCTTTCCGGTGGCCTATGGCGTGACGCGCGCCGACGCCGACAGGATCGGCGCCTGGTGGGGCGAGCCGCGTAACATCGTTCAGCCGGCGGAATTCGTTATCGGGCAGGACGGCAAGATCGTCGCGTCCACCTACAGCAGCGGTCCGGTGGGGCGAATGGATGCGGCCGACCTGGTCAAACTGCTGAATTTCTACGAATCCCGGAAAGGATGAACGACAGGCGGCCGTGGGCCGCCCCGAGGACCGTCAGTACCGGGAAATAGTACCGGAAAATCGAACGGCGGCCCGAGGCCGCCGTTCGTGTATTCGGATGGGTGGAGATACCATCTGCGCCCATCGTGCCGCGTCACTTCGGCCGCTTGTCGAAAAAGTCCGACACCGCCTGGGGACCGCAGCGCGCGAGAAGTTCGCGGAACTTCTCGTCGTCGCGGACCCGCCAGGACAACCGCTCGCTATAGAACGGCAGCTTGTCGCCCTTGACGCGACGGTCCAGCCCGTCGATGGCCCGCTTCAGCGCATCCTCCACATCTTCCGGATCGGTCCACGCCGACTTGTAGAGGATCAACCCGCCGCGGCCGATGATCCAGGTCATGTTGGGAAGCTGGCCGAACGCCTTGTGCGCCGGGCCGTCGAGCCCGTCGAGAAGAATCTGGCGCTTGATGCCGACGACCGCCCGCAACGCACCCGCGTGATGCCGTTTCACATCCATCGACGTATGATGCCGATAGATTTCGCCGGGATGGGCTTCACGGGTATAGATGAAGACCGAGCGCACGGCCCGATCGGCATGGCGGTCCGCGATGGCGTCCATCGCCTCTCCCGCCAGCGTGCAATAGGGTCATGTAAACGACCCGAACTCCGCGACCACGAGCCCCGTCGACCAGACGTCCTTCAGGTTCACCGTCTCCCCGGTATCGAGGTCCTCGAGCGGAAAGTCCGGCGCCCGCTCGCCGACGTGAAGTTCGCTCGAAAAGCGATCGAAATTCGGCCGTTCCGCGGCCATGTCGAAATGGACGTAATTGTATTCGCTCATTTTCCTGCCCTTGTCCGAACCATTACCCACATATGCGAATGCCCGTGCGTACGCGGGCGCATCATAGAGAACAAAGGGGGACTTGTCGTCCGACGCGCCCCCTTTCACGGTTTTGTGAGCCGAACTGGCGGAAGAGAGTGGGAGTCGAACCCACAAGGAACGTCGAACGCCCCTCACTGGATTTGAAGTCCAGGCGCCCCACCGGGAACGATTCTCTTCCACGGCCCCGCCACAGCAAGCCGGCGCGGCCTTACTAAAGCCTGCATAAGGATTGATCAAGACCTCCGCGCCCAGTCTATCGCGGAAGCGGATTTAAGAATGCGCCGGTGTTCACCGGCGCGTCGCGTAAACCCGACCCGGTCGAAATACTCGAGGATCTCGATCGCGAGATTCCGGCCGATTCCCGACCGTTCGCGAAACGCAGCGACGGAAACCGCCCCCGCGTCCGCCGCATTCGCGATCGACTCCGCCATATCGGCGAGCCGCCGCAGGCAGTCGGGCAGGTAGAAACGATTGCGTGCGATCTGAACCGATAATCCGATTCGCGCCGCGCGCAGCAGAACGCGTTCGACGGTGCGTACCTCCAGACCAAGCCTTTCCCCGATTTCCGTCAGAGAGGGCGGGCGCAGGTCGCGAGCATCGAGCAATGGCAGCAGTCGCTTCCAAAGTTCGGCATCTCCGGGCGCGAGCCGGGCCTGAACGCCACGCAGTCGCAGATTGCCCGCCGCATGAACGATTTCGCCATCATTCACGAGGTCCCGCACAATCGCTGCGACCGTCGCATCGGAAATACCGGTTCCCAACTCCCGCCGCAGCGCGCCTTCGGAAACGCCCGGAGTATCCGGTTGGGCCGCATGCAGTTGCGCCAGCCCGCGCACCGCATTCTCCCGCAATGCCGACCAGCGGCCGGGCGGAATGGCAACGGCTTCGGCGCCTACGCCGACAATGACGGGTTGCACGGCATCGGTCAAAACGTCGACGTCCCCGGGGAGCAGATTGCGTGCCTGGATGAACCGGCCGAACGGGAAATCCGTTGCGGACACCTCGAAAGCCGCGGACAGCGCCCGTGCGGGGTCATTCCGCTCCAGAGCCGCCAGCAGCGCCAGCCGCTGCGGCCGTGCCCGACCCCGCGCCGGAGCGAACGGATCGATGACGCGGCCCCCGGCGATCGTACGCTGCGCCGACTGGTCGCGCAGAATGAACCGGTCGCCGAAAAGCGCGGATGTCGGATGGTCGAGGACAAGCTGGACGAGGCCCTCGCGCCCCGACGCGATCGGGCCCGCCTCCAGCACGGCCACACGGCCCGGAATATCGGCGGCGCCGATGTGCACGTGGACAGGGGTCCAGTGGCGCAACGCGCGATCCTCGCCCGGAAGGAGACGGATTCTCCCGTCGAACCGCGCGGACGGCGCATGAATGGGCTCCGCGACCAGCCAGTCGCCGCGGCCCACGGCCCCGGAATCCAGTTTTGCGCCGGCGATGTTAATCGCACAACGCTGCCCCGCCGAGCCAACTGCCGCTTCGCGGTTCTGCGCATGAAGCCCCCGCACGCGAACCGGAACGCCGGACGGCGATACCATCAGCCGGTCGCCCGGGCGCACAGAACCGGAGAAGACGGAACCGGTGACCACCAGACCCGCGCCGTCGATGGTGAAGCTGCGGTCGATGGCGAGTCTGAAGCCCCCCGGTCGCCGGCCTGTCCGGACCTGCGCCGCCACGCGCTCCAACTGAGCACGGAGATCGCCGATTCCCGCGCCGGTCGCTGCCGAAACGGGATGGATTGCCGCCCCCGAGAGCCCGGTGGAAGACAGAAGCGCGGCCACTTCGCCGGCCGCTTCCGTGACCCGCCCGGCGTCGACGCGATCGGTTTTGGTGAGGGCGACAACGCCATTCCCGATCCCCAAAAGGTCGAGGATCGCCAGATGCTCCCTGGTCTGGGGCATGGGCCCGTCATCGGCGGCGACGACGAGCAGCGCACAGTCGATCCCGGTCACGCCGGCGATCATGTTGCGAACGAAGCGCTCGTGGCCCGGAACATCGACAAAACCGAGGGTGCTTCCGTCGGCAAGCGCGGTATAGGCGAAGCCCAGATCGATGGAGAGGCCGCGTCGCTTCTCTTCGGGCAGACGGTCGGTATCGACGCCGGTCAGCGCCTTGACCAGCAGCGTCTTTCCATGATCGATGTGTCCTGCCGTGGCGACGATCAACGGTCGCTTCCGGTGTGGAAGTTCAACGGCGCCAGCTGCGCGACGAATCGCGTCTCGTCGACGAGGCAGCGCAGATCGAGCTGAAACGCGCCGTTCTGCACCCGTCCGATGACGGGGAGCGGCAATGTACGGAATGCCGCAACGATTCGATTGAGCGCCGCTCCCTGCTCGCGGCGCGGGACCGTCGGCCGGATGGTCAGCGCCGTGCTATCGAGCGATTCGACCGGAAGCGATCCGCTGCCGATCTGGCTCCGGCAGGGCTCGATTTCCACGGTGGCGATGTTGCCGAGACGGCTGCGAACCGGAGGAGCGATCCGCTCCGCCAGCGCCCTCAACTCGGCGGGCGACCGCGTAAGAAGCGCAAGCGTCGGCATGCGTTCGGGCAGCCGATCCGGATCGAGGTAAAGGCGAAGAACGCTCGACAAGGCCGCAATCGTCATCTTGTCGACGCGAAGCGCGCGCTTCATCGGATTGCGCTTTATCCTGGCGACGATATCGGGACGGCCGACGACGATTCCCGCCTGCGGTCCGCCGAGCAGCTTGTCGCCGCTGAAGGTGACGAGGTCGGCGCCGGCCGAGAGCACATCGGCCACCGTCGGCTCATAGGGCAGACCGAATCTGCGAAGGTCCACCAGGGAACCGCTGCCCAGATCGACGATCAGCGGCAGGCCGTGCCGGTGCGCAATGCCGGACAGCTCCCGCTCGGTTACCTCCGCGGTAAAACCATGGACCACGTAATTGCTCGTATGCACCTTCATCAGCGCTGCGGTGCGCGGACCGATCGCCGATTCGTAGTCCCCGGGGTGGGTCCGGTTCGTTGTCCCGACCTCCTTCAGCCGGCTTCCGGCGCGCGCCATGATGTCGGGCATCCGGAAGGCGCCCCCGATTTCGATCAGCTCACCCCGCGAAACGATCACTTCGCGCCGGTTCGCGAGCGAATTGAGCGTCAGCAGAACCGCCGCGGCGTTGTTGTTGACGACCGTTGCGGCCCCGGCGCCGGTCAGTCGGCATACGAGATCGTCGATATGCGAGTCGCGGTCGCCGCGGCGTCCCGAGGCAACATCGAATTCCAGATTCGACGCACCACGCGCCACGTCGACGATCGCCGCCAGAGCGGATTCCGGCAGCGGCGCCCGTCCGAGATTTGTGTGCAGGACGGTCCCCGTCAGGTTGAAAACCGGGCGGAGGGTCGGCGCGACAACCTTCGCAAGCGTTGCGTCGACCCGTACAACGATATCCCGGTCGAGGATTTCACGAGGCCCCGAGGCGGCGCCCCGGATCATCGCCGCACGCAGTGCGGCAAGGGTCGAACGCACCGCCTCCGTCACCGCAACCCGCCCGTGGGATTCGATCATGGCGACGATTGCCGGAAGGCGAAGCACGCGATCGACGGACGGAAGGGCTGCCGCGCCGCCCGGTGTATTCGCCATGCCAAACCTGCCGCCGAACGATCGTGAAAGTCGTGGTGGAGCCTATTGCCGGCCCTGTCGAAGGTCAACGTGTTCCATCCCGGGAAGCCCGCTTCGAGACCTCGACAGACGGCGCCACCTCTGGATTCGCACCCTCTCATCACGCCAATTTGAGTTTCCCTGGCCGTAACTTCGGGGCGGCCCCGGCGTCATTATGGCCGGGACGAGGAAGAGGGCGCCCCGCGCAGACGGACACGGAGTCCGTGATCGACCTGTCTTTCATCAGGGGAGTGAATACCGCCATGCGCCAGTCCAGGGCCGCCCGAGTGCCGGGAAAAACGCGTAACCGGGAACCCCTCGCGCCCTGCTGGAAGGGTAATTCCGGAGAGCTGAAATCGATCAATCTGGCGCTGCAGGGCGGCGGCGCGCACGGCGCATTCACCTGGGGTGTTCTCAACCGGCTTCTGGAGGACGACCGAATCGCCTTCGACGGCATCAGCGCCTCCAGCGCGGGGGCGATGAACGCCGTTGTTCTCGCCTTCGGGCTGGCAGCGGGAGGCCGCAACGGCGCAAAGCGCGCCCTGTCCGGATTCTGGCGGCGGATCGCGCACGCCGCATCGCTCGGCCCCTTGCAGCCGACCCTGTTCGACCGGATGGCCGGAAACCACTCGTTCGAATCGTCGCCCTCCTACCTCGCGTTCGACATGCTGACGCGCCTTTTCTCGCCCTACGAGCTCAATCCGTTCAACCACAACCCCCTGCGCGACATCCTTGCGCAGGTCGTGGATTTCGAAGCGGTGCGAAAGGCGCGATGCCCGATCAAACTGTATCTTTCGGCCACCAACGTCCGCACGGGCAAGGTGCGTATCTTCGACAACGACGAAGTCTCCATCGACAGCGTCCTCGCCTCCGCATGTCTCCCGTTCCTCTTCCAGGCGGTGGAAATAGACGGGGAGCACTACTGGGACGGCGGCTACATGGGAAACCCTGCCATCTTCCCCCTGATCTACGGCTGCGACAGCAGAGACATCGTCATCGTGCACATCAACCCGATCGAGCGCGCTCAGCTGCCCAAAACTGCCGCCGAAATACTCAACCGTGTGAACGAAATCAGCTTCAATTCGTCGCTGATGCGCGAGATGCGCGCGATCGCCTTCGTGACGCGGCTGATCGATGACGGACGGATTTCCGGCGGGGAGATGAAGCGGATGTTCATCCATGGCATCGAAGCCGACGACGTGATGCGGGAGATGAGCGCCGCGACCAAGCTCGATGCCGACTGGGACAGACTCAATGCCCTGAAGGACGTGGGCCGCCGACATGCCGGAATGTGGCTCGACGCGAGCTTCAACCGCGTGGGCAAGGAGTCGACCATCGATATCGGCGAGAAATATCTCTGAAGCAGGAGCGGTAGATGGCGTTGCTGAAAGACAAGGTGGCGGTAATAACCGGAGGCGGGAGCGGAATCGGTCAGGGAATAGCGGAGATGTTTGCCCGCGAGGGCGCGCAGGTTGCCGTCGGCGATCTCGATTACGAAGCCGCGAAACTCGTTGCAAACGACATCTCGTGCGGCGGTCGGCGCGCCATGCCGGTCGCGATGGACGTTGCCGACGAAGATCAGGTGGAATCCGGCATCTCCTCCGTCGTCAGCGGGTTCGGTCGGATCGACATTCTGGTCAGCAATGCAGGCATCCAGTACATCGCGCCGCTCGTCGATCTCGACTTCGCGTCATGGCGCCGGATGCTGACCGTGCATCTCGACGGCGCATTCCTGACCACCCGCTCATGCCTGCGACACATGTATTCATCGAACGCCGGAGGCTCGATCATCTATATCGGGTCCGTCCATTCGAAGGAGGCATCCCCCCTCAAGGGGCCCTATGTCACGGCGAAACACGGGATTGTCGGTCTGTGCAAGGTCGTGGCCAGGGAGGGCGCCGCGCACAACGTGCGTGCCAACGTCGTCTGTCCGGGGTTCGTGCGAACGCCTTTGGTCGACCGGCAGATTCCCGAGCAGGCGGCAGCGTTCGGCATGAGCGAGGACGACGTCATCAGGAAGGTCATGCTGAAGGACACGGTCGACGGCGAGTTCACGACCGTCGTCGAAGTGGCGGGAGTGATCCTGATGCTGGCCGCGTTTCCGAGCAATGCGCTCACGGGCCAATCGATCGTCGTAAGTCATGGCTGGTTCATGCAGTAGCCCGCAGCCGGCATCGAGGCCTTCACCGGCGGACGGAGAGCAGCCATGACCGTTACCATGCTTTCCGTGCTGCTGGCCGCGATTCTCGGGTTCAGCGCGCATCGGGCCAGCCTGTGTACAGTGCGGGCGATCGCCGAGGTCCTCAGCACTGGCCGAGCCTGCATGCTGTGGTCGATCGCCAAGTCCGTTTTCTGGGTGCTGGCGGTGACGGTCGCGCTGGTCCATCTCCTGCCCGGCGTGCGCGGCGCTCCGGAAGGCTGGCCGGTGTCGACGATGTCCATCCTGGGCGGGTTTCTGTTTGGTGTCGGTGCCACGGTCAACGGCGGATGCGCGTTTTCGACCCTTGCCCAACTCGCCGACGGACGCCTGCGCATGATCCTGACCGTAGGCGGGTTCTGCCTTGGCGCGTTCGCCATGCTGGAGCTTCTTCCCGGCGGCGCACCGGCGCCGGCGGTGGCCGGCCCGGTGCGGTCGTGGAGCGGGTGGTGGGCCCTGGCTGCCGTCGCGTTGAGCGTCTGGGCGGTGCGCGAGACCGTGCGGCTCTGGCGCAGCCGCCCGCCGGGACGCCTGTTTCGCGATCTCCCGTTCTCGGAGAGATATCGTCTTTCCACCGCCGCGGCGCTAATCGGCCTCAGCAACGGCGTCCTCAATTTTCTTTTTGGCTCATGGAGCCACACCGGGACATTTTTGCAGGCGATGGAGGGCCTAACCCAAAAAAACGCCATGCCTTCGGTCATGAAATGGATTCTACTGGTCGCATTATTCGGCGGGATGGTCTTCTCTACCTGGCAACGGCGTGGCTTCCGTCTCGACTGGCGCCCTTCCTTCGTCTGGTGGCGCAACCTTGTGGGCGGGCTGGCGATGGGCGGCGGCGCGGTACTCGTGCCCGGCGGCAACGACACGCTTGTCCTCCAGGGCATACCCGGCCTGTCCGCGCATGCATTGCCGGCATATCTGGCGATGCTGATCGGGATCGCCACGAGCCTTCTCGCCATGCGATGGATCGCCCGCACGCAAATGATTGTCGATTGCAGCAACGACATTTGCATCAGCCGCGAGGAGTCCCGTCGCCGGCGTCCGTCCTTTCCATCGGGCGCGATTGGGACCATAAAACCCGACGACGGCTCCTTTTCGAGGATCCGGCCGCGGCCGTCCTCGAACGGAGACTTGTCGAAGCGCTCCATCCGCGGGCGCGGAAGACGATAACGGGCGTCGCGGATCGGGAATGCGTCCACTCGGTTCCAAAGCCAGGAGAATTTCGCTGTGAAGATCGAACAGAATGTCATCGACCGGTATGCACGTGCTGCCGAGACGGTCGAATCCGCCCTGTGCTGCCCGGTGTCCTACGATCCACGATACCTGGAGGCGATTCCGCAGGAGATTCTGGACAGGGACTACGGTTGCGGCGACCCGTCCCGCCATGTGCGGCGCGGCGATACGGTGCTCGATCTGGGCAGCGGCGGCGGCAAGATCTGTTTTATCGCATCGCAGATCGTCGGTCCCGAGGGCAAGGTGATCGGCGTGGATTTCAATCCGGCCATGCTGTCGCTGGCGAAACAGCACCAGGCGGCCATTGCCGCGTGTATCGGCTGGAACAACGTCACCTTTCTCAGGGGCAGGATCCAGGACCTGCAGACCGATTACGACCGCCTCGACCGGATGCTGGCCGACGCACCGGTGTCGAGTTCCGGCGATTACATTCGTTTCGTCGACGAACTCCGGGCAGTCGCGTCCGCGGAGCCGATGATTGCGGACGAGAGCGTCGATGTGATCGTCTCGAACTGCGTGCTCAATCTCGTGCGTCCCGAAGACAAACGCGGCCTGTTCTCGGAAATGATGCGCGTGCTGAAGCCGGGTGGCCGCGTCGCGATATCCGACATCGTTTCGGACGAAGAGGTTCCGGCGGAAATCCTGCGCGATCCCGATCTCTGGTCCGGCTGCATTGCCGGCGCCTTTCAGGAGCAGACCTTCCTGAAGGCGTTCGCCGAAGCGGGTTTCTACGGCGTGACGATAGACCGAAGGGACGAGAATCCGTGGCGGACGATCAGGGGCATCGAGTTTCGCGCGGCAACGGTGCTCGCATACAAGGGCAAGGAAGGCCCGTGTCTTGAGCGGAATCAGGCGGTTATCTACAAGGGACCCTGGCGCGAGGTCCGCGATGACGACGGCCATATCTTCCGACGCGGCGTTCCGACCGCGGTTTGCGACAAGACGTTCCGGATCATGGGCCGTGCGCCTTACGGGGACGATATGATTCCCGTCGAGCCCCGCGCGGAAGTGCCGCCGGACGAAGCGACCGTTTTCGACTGCCGTCGGTCCGCGGAACGATCGCCGTCGGAAACGAAGGGAGCGGACTACTCGGAAAATCTTGAGGCGGCGCCCAACGTCTGCGCTCCGGGAAAGGGTTGTTGCTGACCGTGTCTGCCGCAACGCTCATGTTTTGCGCGGTGCTCGCAGTCGCCTATGCCAACGGCGCGAACGACACCTTCAAGGGCGTGGCAACCGTTTATGGCGGCGGATCGAGCGACTATCGTACCGCGCTCGTCTGGGCGACCGGAACGACGTTTTCCGGTTCTCTTGTCGCCGGGCTATTTGCGCATGACCTTGTCGCCGCATTCAGCGGCAAGGGATTCGTTGACGCCGTCGCGCTTGCCGACCCGTCGTTCGTGGCCTCCGTGGCATTCGGTGCGGCAACCACCGTGTTCGTCGCTGCGCTCGCCGGGATTCCCATTTCGACGACGCACAGCCTTATGGGTGCCCTGGTGGGCGCCGGACTCGTCGCCAGCGGCTCGGGCGTGAGTCTCCGCTCGCTCGGCAGCGGGTACGTGCTGCCCCTTGCCGTAAGCCCGTTTCTGGCGATTTTCCTCGTGATTGTCCTTTATCTCGCCGCGCGCATGGTCGTTCGACGGTTTGGCCTTGGGCCGGAGAGGTGTATCTGCGTGGGCGCGGTCGAGAGCGATTTCCTTGGCGCAGGCGTCGGAACACTCGCCGCGCGGGAGAGGTTTTCCGTCTTCACCGGAGACATCGCGGAGTGCAGACAGGCCGCGGCGGCACCGCGGGGCGGGCTCCCGGGCATTGAAATCGCGTCGTTGCTGCGTAAGGCGCATTTTCTGAGCGCAGGGGCGGTCAGCTTCGCTCGCGGGACCAACGATGCCCCGAAAATCGTCGGTATTGCTCTGCTTGCCGGCAGCGCCGATTTGCAGGTGAGCACAATCGCCATCGCCATCGCCATGGCTTTGGGAGGGCTTCTTCACTCGCAACGCGTCGCGCGCACGGTATCGCGCGACATTCTTTCGTTCGACGAGAGGGAAGGCGTGATTGCAAACCTGGCAACCAGTTGTCTGGTCATTAGCGCATCCACCGTCGGCGTTCCCGTCTCGACGACCCATGTGTCGATCGGGAGTCTTTTCGGCCTCGGGATGGTCAAGGGGAATGCGCATTGGCGAACCGTCGGGGGAATCACGTTGTCCTGGTTCCTGACCCTGCCGGTTGCCATGGCGTCGGCCGCTCTGTTTCACATCGTGATAGGATCGTGACGCGGCACACCATATCGGCGAGACCGCCGTCCTCAGCCGTTCGTGACGGTTTGCGAGGCTCTGTCCTGCGGGTTTCGCTTCTATTCGTCCTTGCGGCCGTGCCCGCCAGGGCGGATTTCGCCCGCGGCGTGCAGGCCTACGACGGCGGCGACTACCGGACCGCGGCCGAGGAATGGCGATTGGCCGCGGAAGGCTGCGATCCGCGGGCGGAGACGGCTCTGGCAATGCTCTACCAGGACGGCCTCGGCGTTCCCCGCGACATACGGCGTGCCATTCACTGGTATGAACGCGCAGCCAGGGCGGGCGATCCGGTGGCGCAGATGAGCCTCGGCGACCTGTACGCCGTCGGTCGCGGGACCGCCCTCGATCGCGTGCGAGCCTATGTCTGGCTGGATCTCGCGGCCGGCAGCGGCAAAGACTGGGCTGCACGCCGCCGCGACGGGATCGAACGGAAAATGACGGTGCGGGAATTGCATAGGGCAAAAGAGGCGATTCGGGCGTTTCGTCCGATGTCGCCCGCGTCGTGCCAATAGCCGGGCGGTGCATGCCGGTGCCGCGGAACCGACGAAGGGGGCGCCGCTCGGCTGTGACGGAGAAGGCAGAAAAATCGGCGAAGGCGGTTGTCGGGCACCGGCGGATTGCACACCGGTCGAAATGGCGTCACGCTCAACGCGCCGGGACGGATCCGCACGGAATATTTTCGATTCAAACGAACAGGAGGGCACCATGAGAAGTCTTGTCGGACGCGGAGCGCTGCATGCGGCAGCCGCAATCTCCGTGGTTTTTCTGGGTTTGCCGACGATCGCGGCCGAGCCGGTTCTGCGCGTACAGACGGGATTGCCCCGCAATCACGATCTGGTGCAGAGCTTCTTCCGCAATTTCCTCGAGCCCGTAAACGAAAAAAGCAAGGGATCGGTGCGTCTGGTCTATCTCGGCGGGCCGGAAATTACTCCGGCGCGGCGGGCGGCCTCTGCCCTGCAGCGCGGAGTCATCGACATGCTGCAGTCGCCGTCGGCCTATTACGCCGGGCAGGTTCCCCTGGCCGCCGGGTTAATCGCGACGAACCAGACGCCGGACCAGCTGCGCGCCAATGGCGGCATGGCGATAATGCAGCGGATCTGGAAAGAGAGGCTGAACGCCCACATCCTGGCCTGGCCGGAGTTCGGCGCCCAGTACGCGCTGTACTTCGCGCGCAAGCCGAAGCTGGACAAGGACGGGGTTCCCGACCTGCGCGGGTTCAAGATGCGCACGACGCCGGCGTACCGTCCCATACTCGCCGCCCTCGGTGCATCGCAGGTGGGCATTCCGGCGCCCGAGATGTATACCGCCCTGCAGCGCGGTCTGGTAGACGGGCTGGCCTGGCCCAACGTGGCCCTGGCGTCCATGGGCATAACCTCGCAGATCAAGTTCCGGCTCGATCCGCCCTTCTATCACCTGTCCAACCTGACACTGGTGAACCTCGACAAGTGGAACGCGCTACCGAAGGCGGCTCGCGATTATCTGACCCACATGGGCCGTCGCTACGAGGCGGAGTCGGAAAAGGGCATCGATAAGCTCAAGCGCCAGGATGCCGAGAAGCTCGGTGCCGCCGGCACCACGACCATCGAACTGAAGGGAACTGCGGCGAAGAAGTACCTTAAGATCGCCCTCGACTCCATGTGGCAGCGTCTCGAGGCCACCATGGGCAAGGACGAGCTCGCGGAGATCAGGCCCAAGCTCTATGTGGAATGATACGGGTTTGCGCGCGCGGCGGCATGGGCGACCGGTTGAAGGCGCTCGAGCGCGAGGATCGCGACCTTCGGCGGACCTTGTTGCCGCGCGTTGCCGAAATCCGGCTCGTTCAGCGATCGGAGAAGAAGGCGGGCCGGCGGCCGGAGCGCCGGGGGGGGGGGGCGGCAGCCGGCCCGCCATGCGCGGACAGGTCAGTTCTTTCTGGCCGCGCAGGGGTTCTTGGCCGCGCAGGGATTCGCTTTCGCGCCGCACGGATTGGCGCTCTGCGCCAGCGCCTGCGGGGCCATCGTCGGAAGGATGGACGATCCGAGCGAAAGGGCCATGCCGAGCGCGACCGGGAGGATAGCGCCCGTCAGAATGCTCTTACTATGGGACTTCATCGAAAATCTCCGTTACAGGGACATGCCGGTGGCGGTGCGGATCGATGGAAATCGCGTCCGCACCCTGGCTAATGACGCCGTTTCATTCGATTGGTTACAGACGCATGGCTCGAACTGCATCACGATGACGTGAGAAGGGCCGACGAGGACTTGGCCCGGACGGCAACGGTTACGCGAATTCGGTGTCCGGGGACCACGGCGCGTCGACTCGCCGGGCACGGCAGGTCGCCGGAGACGGCGCCGCAAGTAAATTACGCGTCCTCGCGTTTCCGGCCTTCGAACAACGGCATGCGAACGGCCTCAGGCGAGCCAGCGGATGACGACCGCCCAAACGGCCAAGCCGGCGGTGCCGATCAGCAATATACCCCGACGCCGCCAGATCTGGTCGGGCGTCAGCCGTGCAATCGGGGAACTCAGGGTGACGGTGCCTTTGTCTCGGGTTTTCACGAAACTCCTCCGTGTCGCGCATGCGCCGGTGCAGAAATCATGGTTGGCTTGCATCGGCCGTGTCCTTCAAGACGCCGTTTTGCGCGCGCGGTTACGGCGGCGCACAATCAAGAGTGCGTCACGAAGACGTGAAAAGGTCTGATTGGAGTGAACGAGGCGGGGAATTTACGGTTTCCGTCGCTCGCCCCGATTGCGCGTCCCCTCCGGCCATGGGCAGGTACGTCAACCGGAAGGATAATTCGCCCCGGTTTGGGTTATTTGGACACCGCCCATGATGGGAAAAGAGGACGGATTGATCCGGAGGCTGCGTGCAGGCGACAGGGGAACCTATGAACACGTGGTGTCCGCCTATCATGGCGCGATGACGCGACTGGCGCGGTCGATTATCGGAGACGCTGCCGCCGAAGAAATCGTACAGGAAGCATGGATCAAGGCAATCCGTTCACTTCCGGGCTTCGAAGGGCGGTCCAGCCTGCGCGTCTGGCTTCTTCGCATCGTCCGGAACGAAGCGCTCAGCACCCTTCGCAAAATCTCCCGCGCGCCGACGACCGAATCCTTTGGCGACGACGAGACGGACGGCCGCTATAACGCGAACGGAAGCTGGCGGGTCCCTCCCTCGGCGTGGTCCGGGGATACGCCTGAAGCGCTTGTCGCCGTCGAAGAGATGCGCGCCGTTGTGGACAAGACCCTGGCCGTGATGCCGTCGCTACAGCGCTCGGTACTGACATTGCGGGATGTCGACGAAATCTCTCTGAACGAAATATGTAACATTCTCGATATTTCCGCGTCCAATGCGCGTGTTCTGCTTCATCGGGCGCGCATGCGCCTGTGGCTAGCGATTGACCAGTATCAGCAGGGAAAATGAAGCTCGATTGTCGTGATGTCGGCCGAAACGCCAGCGCGTACCTGGACGGGGACCTGCGGGGCTGGGCACGTATGGCCATGCGGCTTCACCTTTTCATGTGCGTTCATTGCCGCCGCCACCTGCATCAGATCCGGCTGGCGAAAGGCGCGATTCGATTACGGTTTACGGATGCTTCAACGCGACCGGACGACACCGATGACCTCGTGCGTCGCCTGCTCGACGAGCATAATCGTCGATAAGCGGGATGTTCGTTCGCCGGGGACGTGCGCCGGTCGTTCCCGTTCGGATTGCGCGAACGGGGCAACGCGCTCGTACCGGAAACGCGTCCTGCCGGCGTTTTCCGGCCTGAAACGGTCGATTCCCCCTATCCGCACTTTGCCGCGCGGATTCCTGACGTGCGTCGCGGCAATTCTGACCGTGCTGCCTGTGGTCCAGCCCGCCTGGGGCGACGCGCTGCCGGTCCTCGCCCGTATCGCGCCATGGCCGGTCGTGTCCAACCTGATCGTTTATAAGGGACGGATCTGGTTCGTGAACTCGGTCCGCTATCCCGATCACAATTCGGCGGACGTCTACAGTTACGATCCGCGAACGAGGAACGTTCGCTTCGAACGCTCCCTGTTTTCGCAGGACGCGGGCAGACCCGCCGTTCATCGCGGGCTGCTCTACTGGCCGTTCGAGGATCCGCGGGCCAGCCAGGGCTGGGGGCACGTCGCGGCGACCGACGGATCGGCATGGCGGATTTTCGTCATCCGGTCGCGAGAGCCGAGTTTTCACGTTCACGCCGTCGCCGCAGCCGGCGGTCGCCTGATCGCCTCGGGTTCGGCGTGGGTCGCCGGCCTCGACATGTCGGACGACGGCGGGCCGACGTGGCGGCGGATATTTCGGCGCTCGCCGCCCGGGCGCGGGATCGCACGCGTTCTCGATCTGGCGGCAGGCGGGGGGCGCACGTTCGGCGCCATGATCGAATACACCGGCGATGGACCGAAGCGATCCCTCCTTGCCGTCGGTGGCGGGACCGTATCCGAAATCGCGGGCTGGCCGGGCGGACCGGTGGCGTCCATGACCGTGGTGCGCGGGGATCTTTATGCGTCGGTTGACGGGGCGCTCTGGCGGACAACGTCCCGGGGCCCCGAGCGCGTCGCCACATCTGCCACGGGCCGGAACCTCGCGCTGCTCGCCAGTGACGGCGTTGCGCTGTTCGGCGTCGTTCAGGACGGACAGAAGGGCGTCGTCGTATCGAGCGACAATGGCCGCGACTGGTCCGAAACAGCGTCCTTCGCGGGCGGCATGGCCGTGGACATGGCGGTGACCGGCGGCAAGGTGTTTGTCGGGGGTCGCGGGGCGGATGGCATGGGACTGCTGTGGGGCCCCGCCGCCGTCGACGTTGCCGCAGGGACCGCGGCCGCGCAGTGGCCAGCGACGCGGGTTCCGGCCCGGGTCGACTGGAACCGGGCCGGCCGTACCCTGGACCGGGCCCTCGCCGATCGGGCCGAATACGAGAACCACGGACGGCCGCTGCGCAATGTCGTCGCGAACTGGATCGACGCCCGGCCGCCCGACGATTTCTTCTCCACCCGGCTTGCCGGCCCGTTTCCGGATGGCAAGGTGCGGGCGTTCGGCGGCGCCGTCCTCGCCGCCCGGTCGGATATAGCGCGGTGGCAGCTGCTCTGGGCGATGGCCATGTCCGGTACCGGCCGCGTTCCCGTTTCGCTGCTCGCGCGGCGCTGGGACGAGAAGCCCAACCGGCCCCGGAAGTGGTTTCATCCGACTCCCATGGCGCTGTTTGCCGTGCGCTGGCGCGGACAGAACGACGACCGGACAGTGCAGGCCCTCGTCGACCGTCTGGCGGCACCGGGCGATCCCGACTGGCTGCGCCAGGAGGTGATGGGAACGCTGGCGACGCTGACCGGACAGCGACCGGGCCGGGAGCCGTCGGCGTGGCGGACATGGTGGAAGAATGCGCAGCAGGGACGGTCTCGTCGCTAGCCTGACCGCCATTTCGGTCTGGCTTCTGGCAATGCCGGCTGCGCCGGCGGCAGCGTTCGATCTCGTTCCGATTCCGGGCGGCCGGTTCGTTGCCGGCGATGCCGACGGCGATCCCAACGAGATGCCGGGAGCGGCGAGCGTCGGGCCGTTCTCGTTGATGCGGTATGAGGTAACCAATGCCCAGTTTCGCCGCTTCGTGGCGGAGACAGGCCATGTCACCGACGCGGAGAAGTCCGGCAGGGGCTGGGTCTGGACCGTCCGCTGGAGCGAAGTGACGGGCGCCGACTGGCGTCATCCGTTCGGGCCGCGAACCTCGGTTTCGGGCGGCGACGACCGCGCGGTCGTTCAGGTGAGCCAGCGGGATGCGGAATCGTTCTGTCGTCACCACGGCATGCGCCTGCCGACGGAGACGGAATGGGAATATGCCGCCCGCGGAACCGACGGCCGGCGGTTCCCATGGGGAAACCGGCCGCCGGAGCAGCGTGGCGCGCGGCGGTTCGCGAATTTCGGCACCGAGGATTGCTGCGCCGCCGACGCGTCGGACGGCTTCGAGAAGGTTGCCCCGGTCGGGCGGTTCCCGTCGGGACGGTCGCCGTTCGGAATCGAGGATATGGCGGGCAACGTATGGGAATGGACTTCCGATCCGTTTCCCGGGCGCCCCGGCGAGGTGTCCCTGCGCGGCGGCGGCTGGGGGAACAATCCGTACTGTCTCCGCGTGAGCTATCGCCATGGAAATCCGCCGGATATCGGCCTCGACATGGTCGGCTTCCGCTGCGCACGGTGATCGGCGGATATGTCCGCCGCGGCATCGGGATAACGCGCGCCGGGCTCGAAAGCATTGACCCGGCGGGCAGGAGGGAACCGGGCGCGATCGTGTCCCTGTTGGCGGCGTAGCAGAGCGGGAGCCAAGCCCCCTGTGTCTGACCGCACCGGAATATTTCGCGTGACGAGACCGTCGATGGCGCTCGACGCGGGATTGCTAGTGTTTTAATCTTGTCGCGCTGGCGACTCGAAATAAGTGTCAAAAATCGAATTCGGGGGTCGGCACAACGGGAGATGGCGCAAGCCACCGCGAGGGGTCGCTACATGTCTGGGCGTTTCGCTGGGCCCATGAGGCTCGCTGCAGTCGTTGCAGTACTGGCATTTCACGCGTCGGGTGCTGTTTCGGCTGGTCCCGGGACGATGTCGTCCGCGCGCGGCGCCGTACCGGCCTTCTTTCCGGCGCAATTGCCGGGCCATCCGGTCGATGGCGGGCGGCTGAACCGGGAAATCCGCATCTATCTCGCGCAGCGGAAGAACGATGACCTTTTGCTGCAGGGCGCTCCTCCTGCCGCCGCGGGCAAGGACGACTTGCTGCTACAGGGCGGGCCGCCGGCGGCGGCCGGCAAGGACGATCTGCTGCTGCAGGGCGCGCCCGCGCCCGTGGCGGCACCCTCGCCGGCCAGTAAGCCCGGCGCGCCCGAAGCGGCGGACAAGGCGCACGCCGGGCTGTTCATCGAGAACCGCTATCCGTCGGCGAACACCTGCGCCACCTGCCACCCGAAGCAGTACAGGGAGTGGTCGGTGTCCCAGCACGCCTATGCGCAGCTGAGCCCGGTCTACATGGCCATGCAGATGACCATCAACGCCAAGACGTCGACGACGAACGGCGATTTCTGCATCCGCTGCCACAACCAGGTCGGCATGAACCTGAAGGAGCCGCTGTCGCTGACCAACCTGGAGCGCCACCCGACCTCGCGAGAAGGCATCACCTGTGTGGTCTGCCACCGGGTCAACCGGAATTACGGTAAGGTCAGCGGCCGTCTGGCGCTGGTCGAGGGCGATCTGTTCAGCCCGGTTTACGGGCCCACCGGCGACGTGGAGCTGAAGCGCGTGCTCGGCCTGCCCGAGAAATACCGCGTCGTCACGTCGAGCAAGGAGCCGGGGCGGGGCATTCATACCAGGGCGGAGCGGTTCTTCGAGCTGACCACGCCGGGCTTCTGCGGCATGTGTCACGACGTCACCCTCCTGAACGGCTTCCGGCTGGAGGAGGCGTTCGCAGAATACAAGCGCTCTCCCGCGGCAAGGAACGGCGTCACCTGCCAGGATTGCCACATGGGCAAGGAGCAGGGGGTCGCCTCGGGGTACGAACAGGGGCCGGCCGCGATCGTCGGCGGGGTGCCGACGACGCCGCGCAAGCTCACGGATCATTACTTCGCGGGTCCCGACCATCCGATCGTCCATCCCGGCATTTTCCCCCACAACGTCGAGGCGGCCGCGTTCAAGACCCTGCGCGAATGGCTCCAGTTCGACTACAAGGCGGGCTGGGGGACGCCGGCGTTCGAGGACAGGCTGCCGGCCGGCTTCAGGTTTCCGCCGGCGTGGCAGGCGATCGACGACCGGTTCGATGCGCGCAAGATCATCGAGGAGCAGTTCCGTCGCCTGGAGCTTGCAACGAAGAAGCGGATGCAGGTGCTGCGCGCCGGCTTCAGGCTCAGCGACATCCGCATCGCGCGCAACGACGCCGACGGGCTCGCGTTCGAAATCGACGTGATCAACGGCACCGACGGTCACGGCGTGCCTACCGGCTTCGATGCCGAACGGCTGATCTTTCTTCAGGTGACCGTTACCGACGCCGACGGAAAGGCGATCTACAGGTCCGGCGATCGCGATCCGAACGGCGATGTGCGCGATCTCCATTCCCTCTACGTCCACAACGGCGAGCTGCCGCTGGACAAGGATCTGTTCAACCTGCAGACCAATTTCCTCGTGCGCACCGTCAGGGGCGGCGAGCGCGAGCAGGTCCTTGCCGTCAACACCTCGGCGGCGGCGCTGCCGTTCGTCCGCCCGGAAACGCGCGCGACCACCATCTACGGCCGCCCGCGCGGGGCGCGCAAGCACAAGCAGACCATCGAGCCGCTCGGGCGGCGCACGGCGACCTATTCGATCGACGGCCGTTCGCTGAGCGGTCGCGCGCCCTACCGGATCGACGTCAAGCTGATCAGCCAGATGATACCGGTGAACCTGGTGACGGCGATCCAGGGCGTCGGGTTCGACTACGGGATGAGCCCGAAGGAGATCGGCGATGCGGTGGTTGCCGGGGCGCTGGTCGTCCGCGAGGTGTCGATGACCGTGGGCGCCGGAACGACCATGGGGCAGTCGAAGGCGATCCGTTGACCGCCGGGGGACCGGTCCGGACCCGGTCGCGTAAGTGAAACACAAGAAGCAAACTGAAGAACGATGCTGAAAAAAGTCAGGGATGGGGCAGGCGTCGTGCGGGAAATTGCTGTGATGCTGGCCGTGCTGGTGGCGCTCCCGTCGCCGGCCGTTGCGGCAGGCAGCGGCAGCGCGCTGTCCGACAAACCGATTCCGATGAAGAAGGACAGCGAACTGCCGTCGCGCACGCCGCCCCTTCTCGAGATCGGGCCGCGCTTTCTCGACTCCGGCAACATCGATTCCGGCATCGAGCTGCCGACCGGCGCGATCTGGCAGCCGGCGCTCTGGGTGTTCGGTGATTTCCGGACGGGCGTGGGTTATTTCGACAACGGTCCCGGACCGGAAATCCAGGAATGGGCGAACCGTCTGGATCTGTTCGCCAATCTGCAGTTCACGCCGACCGAGCGGATCCTGCTCGGCGTTTCGCCCCTCCGTCGCGGCGGCAAGTTCACCGGGTACACGCGCAAGGGAAGCTCGCCTGACAGCTTCGACAGCGCGTTCAACGCCGACATCACCGCGTTTTTCTTCGAAGGCGAATTCGGCGAGATCTTTCCGGGGCTCGATCCGAAGGACCGGCATGCGTTCGATGTCGGTTTTGCCGTCGGACGCCAGCCGGTGTTCTTCCAGGAAGGCATCATGATCAACGACACGATCGATGCCGTCGCAGTAACGCGCGATACCGTCTTGATCCCCGGGTTTTCCCCCGACATGCGCGTCACCGCGCTCTACGGCTGGAACGGCGTGCACCGTAACGACAACCTGGACGATGACGACGCGCAGATCATCGGGCTGTTCACCGAGACGGATTTCCGCACCAATACGCTGAACGTGGATTTCTCGTACGTCTTCAGTTCGACCGGCAATGGCGGCGATACGGGGCTGTTCGGGATCGGCACGACGCAGCGGATCGGCCATTACAACACGGCGCTCTGGGCGAACCTGTCCTGGGCGCCGGATCGCAAGAGCGCGGTCTCCAACAACGGCGCGCTGCTGTTCGCCCAGCTCTCGCGCACGCTGCCCTATTCCGAGGATCTCGTCTACGTGAACGCTTTCTGGGGCATCGACACCTACACCTCGGCCGCGCGGGACCCGACCTCCGGCGGGCCGCTGGGCCAGATGGGCATCCTCTACGCCGCCGTCGGGCTGGGGAACTACGGCGCGGCACTCGGCAACCGGCCGGCCGACGCGGTGGGCATGTCGGTGGGCTACCAGATGTTCTTCCACGAGGAGCGTACGCAACTCGTGCTCGAGCTTGGCGGCCGGGAGCCCACCGTTTCCGGCCAGAAGGGAGCCGTGGCGCTGGGCGCGCGGCTTCAGTTCGGGCTCGGTGATCGCTACGTCCTTCAATTCGACGGGTTCGTTTCGGATCAGGAGGGCGGAATCACCGGCGCCGGCCTGCGCAGCGAGATTACCGTCCGGTTCTGAGGGACGTGCCTGCTCTCCGGGGAGGGGAAAACGGGATTTCGGCAATGGATATGATCGAGGTCGCAGGCCTTTTGATTCTCGCCGCGACGGCCGTCCAGGTGTTAACCGGCATTGCCGGACAGGCGGTCCGCGTCGCCGGGGCGCGCCGCAAGGGCGCCGCCGAACTGGCGGTCTTCCGCGAACGGGCGCGGATCCTGCTTGAACGGACGGCGATCGAGCGCGAACGGGCGGAGCTGTCCTGGAACGGCAAGCGCAAGTTCCGCATCGCGCGCCGCGAATACGAGAACCCGGCCGGGGACGTCTGCTCGTTTTACCTGGCGCCGCACGATCAGCGCCCCCTGCCGCCGTTCCGGCCCGGCCAGTATCTGACGTTCGAGCTGCATATTCCGGGGCAGCCCGGGCCGGTGGTGCGGTGCTATTCGCTGTCGGACGGCCCGAACGCGCGCGACCGCTACCGGGTGACCATCAAGAAGCTGGGGCCGCCGCCCAAGGCGCCGCCCGGTACGCCGCCCGGTCTGTCATCGTCCTATTTCCACGACAGCCTTGCGGAAGGATCGATCGTCGAGGTGATGGCGCCGGGAGGGGCATTTTATCTCGAAGAGGAGTCCGACCGCCCCGTCGTCCTGATCGGTGGCGGCGTTGGCCTCACGCCGGTGGTCAGCATGCTGAATACGCTGGTCGCATCGGGCAGCAACCGCGAGATCTGGTTCTTCTACGGCGTGCGGTTTCGTGCCGAGCACGCCATGTTCGATCACCTGAAGCGGATCGACCGCGAGAATCCCAACGTGAACCTCGTGGTCTGTTACAGCGGTCCGACCGACACGTGCCGTCCGGGCGAGCATTATGACCACAAGGGCTTCGTCTCGGTCGACCTGATGAAGACGCTGCTGCCGTCGAACAACTATGAATTCTACATCTGCGGGCCGCCCCCGATGATGGAGATGATCAACAGGGACCTGCGGGAATGGGGCGTGCCCGAGGACGATATCCGGTACGAGGCGTTTGGCCCGGCGACGGTGAAGAAGGCGCACGAGGCGCCGCCCGTTGCGGCCGGCTCCACCTATCCGGTGGTGTTCGCACGCGCCAAGCGCACCCTGGATTGGTCGGAGGCTGCCGGAACCCTGCTCGAATTCGGGGAGGCGAACGGCATCCGGATGAGCTGCGGTTGCCGCTCGGGCGGTTGCGGCACCTGTCTGACCGCGATCAAGGAAGGCGAGATCGAGTATGTCCACAAGCCCGGCAAGACGCCGGAAGCCGGTTCCTGTCTCGTGTGCATCGCGCGGCCCAAGGGGCGCGTGGTGCTGGATGCGTGAGGATTTCGGCGATGCCGCGTACTGGCGGTCCAGCGCGAAAAGCCGGGGTCGATGAGGCTTAGACGAAAGATTCAAGGGGGTATCATGAGCGCGTCCGTTGTCCGTTCGAGACTCTTTCCGGCGATTTCCGGTCTGCTGCTGCTGGCGGCATCGCCGGCTGCCGCCGCAAACGACCCGACGAAAATCGTCGGCCCCAACGCCTGCGCCGAATGCCACAAGCTGGAAACCGAAGTGTGGAAGGGCACCCACCATTTCTCGACATTCCGCGACCTGCCGCGCAACAAGAAGGCGCAGGAGATCGCCGGAAAGATGGGCATGCGGCGCATCAAGGCCGAAAGTCTCTGCCTGACCTGTCATTTCACCAGCCAGACCGCCAAGGGCAGGACCGAGGCGGTCGCGGGAATCTCCTGTGAATCCTGCCATTCGGCCGGTGCCGACTGGGTCAAGGTGCACAGCTCGTACAGCGGGAAGAAGAAGGAAACCGAATCCGCGGCCGAGGCGAGGGAACGCTGGGCCAGGGCCGAGGCCGCCGGCATGATCCGGCCGCACAATATGTATGCGCTGGCGAAGAACTGCTACAGCTGCCACGTCGTGCCGCAGGAGAAGCTCGTCAACACCGGCGGCCATCCCGCCGGAAGCGCGTTCAATCTGGTCGCGTGGTCGCAGGGCGAGATCCGGCACAATCTCTGGCACAGCGGCGGCAAGGAAAACCGCCCGGCGGACGCCGGGCGCAAGCGGATCATGTTCGTCGTCGGCACGGCCGTCGAGCTGGAAACGGCGCTTCGTGCCGTCGGCAAGGCAACCGAACGCAAGGCATACGCCGTCGCCATGGCGCGTCGTGCCGCCGTCGCGCGGGCGATAATGGGCAAGATCGCGGGGGCGCTCGGCTCGGTTCCGGAAGCGGCGCAGATCGTCGCCGCGGGGAATGCGGCGGGGCTGAAACTCAACAACGACGCGGAGCTTTCCGCGGCGGCGGACAAGGTGGCGGCCGCAACCCGGCAGCTTGCCGCAAAGTATGACGGCTCGACCTTCGGTGCGGTCGATCCGATGCTGCCCGCGGCCGATACATACAAGGGCAAACCGGCGCGATGATCCCGTACCGGCGGCGCGATCGGATTCCTGCATGACCGAGGGCGCAGCCAGCCGTCCCAGGAGGTGGGACAAGCCTTTCGGGTCCGAAGCGATGTCCGACGGCGACATCGATCGGGTACTGGCGTTGCCCGCCCTGTCCGACGTTGACACGAACGGGTTCCCGCCGGATCTGCCCTTGCGCGGCATCATCGCGAACGACGCCCGTATAAGGCGCTTTGTCCGGGGCGACATCATTTTCCGCCGTAACGACTACAGCAACTCGGTGTTCATTCTGATCGGCGGGTCGGTCCGCGGCACCTCGGATAATCGTGCAGAGGAAGCGATCACGCCGCGGCGGCCGGTTCGGCAGCGCTCCCTGTTCGGTGCGTTGGGCCAGCTCTGGCGGAATTCGCGGATTCCCGAATTCCGCACTTCCGTCCGCTATGCCGGACAACCGGACATCGACAGAAAGGGCGTGCGCGCCGCCGCGCACCGTGGCGCCGGCGCATCGGATGCCGACGTGGTTACCCGGATCGAGGACCCCGACGAGGTGATCGGGCGGTATCCAACCTTCACCCTGGCTGCACCGTCAACGTTCGGTGAAATTGCGGCGCTGTCCCGCATGCCGCGCACGGCGACAATCTTTGCCGACAGCGCGGTGGAAGTGGTGGAACTGCGGTGGCAGGGCCTGCGCGACATCCGGCGCTGGTCGGACCGGTTTCGCCAACAGATCGATGAGCTTTATCGCCAGCGCGGTCTGCTCGCGCATCTGCGTGCGGCGCCTGTCTTCTCGGCGCTGGACGACGAGACGCTGAAGATCATCGCCGACCAGACGCTGTTTGAAACCTACGGCGACTTCGAATGGACCCAGTCGTTCCAGCGGGTCCGTTCGACCGCGCCGGGCATGGACAGCATCATCGAGCACGAGCCGGTCGTTGCCGAGCAGGGCCACTACCTGGACGGGTTGTTGCTGGTCCGCTGGGGCTTTGCCCGTCTCAGCGTACGGGTCGACCACGGCGAGATGACCGTTGGCTACCTGACGGCGAACGACGTGTTCGGGCTGGAGGAAATACGCGACGCCCATCGCGGTACCGGCGATCACCGGCTCAGGCATAGCCTGCGGGCGATCGGCTGCGTCGACGTCCTGCGTGTGCCAACGCGGCTGATCGAACGCTATCTCCTGCCGTCGCTTTCCGACGCCGAGGGTCAGAAGAGCCCTGCGGACGAAGCGCCGGGTTCGACCGTTCTGGAATTGGCCTCCGCGCACGAGCCGCTGCTCGATTTCCTGGTCGATAACCGGATTATCAACGGCACCGCCGCGATGGTGATCGACACCAACCGGTGTGTAAATTGCGACGACTGCGTGCGGGCCTGTGCATCCACCCATGACGGAAACCCGCGATTCGTTCGTCACGGGCCATCGCACATGAACGTCATGGTCGCGAACGCATGCATGCATTGCGTCGATCCGGTATGCCTGATCGGGTGCCCGACGGGTGCGATCCACCGCAACGAGAGAACGTGCTCGGTCATCATCGACGACGCCACCTGCATCGGGTGCGCGACCTGCGCCTATTCGTGTCCTTACCATAACATCCGCATGGTGGAGACGCGCGACAGCTCGGGTTCGGTGATTGTCGATGACAAGCAGACCCCGATCCTCAAGGCGACCAAGTGTGACCTTTGCGCCGGTCAGCTTGGCGGGCCCGCCTGTCAGCGCGCCTGTCCCCACGACGCGCTGATCCGGGTCGATATCCGCGACTCGGATGCCCTCAACCGATGGCTGACGCCATGATGCCGGGAGCAGTTGCGCGCCGGCGGCTCGGATACGCTGCCGCCATCGTTGTCCTGCTGAGTGCGTTCATCTGGATGGAGACGCTTTATGCGGGCGCCTTGCGCCGCGCGTCGTTCTTCAACGGATGGGTTCTGATCGCCGGCGTCGTTTTTCTCGCGCTCTTCAATGTCCGCAAGAAGCTGCCGATGATTCCGCTCGGCAGCGCATCGGCGTGGACGCGGCTGCACGCCTGTCTCGGCTTCTTCACCGTGGGCGTTTTCTTCCTTCATGGCGGTTTTGGCATCCCGCAGGGGACCCTTGATCTCGCCCTGTGGGCGGTCTTTCTGATTGTGGCGCTCAGCGGCATCGGCGGGCTTTATCTGTCGCGCGCGGTGCCTGCCAGGCTCGGCGAGGTACAGGAGCGGATCCTGCTGGAACGGATTCCCCGGTTCCGTGCCCAGCTCGCCCGTGAAGTCGCCGGGATCGCCGAGCGCTCGATCGGCGAGGAGGTTTCGCTGACGATCGCCTCGTTCTATTCCGAAACCCTGCATGATTTCATGCGCGGCCCACGCAATCTGCTCGCTCATCTGCGCGGTTCGCGCCAGCCACTGATGGCGATCTGCGATTCGATCAAAAGGATCGAGCGTTACGTGGACGACGCGGGGCGCGCGCGGCTTGCGGAAATCCGTGAGCGGGTCATCGCGAAGAACGATCTCGATTGCCAATACGCCCATCTGCTTCTGCTGCGGCTCTGGCTGTTCGTACACATTCCGGCGACCTACAGCCTGATCGTTCTCGCTGCGGTGCACGTAATGGCCGCGTATGCCTTTTCGTCCGGGGCGCCGTGATGCGGAAGCTCCAGCAGTTCGACTTCGGCAGCAGCGCTTACGAACGCCCGACCCTGCAATGGGTCTGCGGCCGCGCGGCCGAGGGCACTCCCTGCCGCAATGGTCCGGATGCCCGGGGGAAGTGTTGCACCGTCGCCGAATGCCGGCCGCGGCGCGACGGCGACAGGTGGGCCTGCACGCGCCCTGACTATGCCGGCGGTCCCTGCGACCGGGGACCGATGGCCGATGGCGCTTGCGCGCATCCGATTCTTCCGTGCGTGCCGGTCCGCAGCATGCGGGCCGTGCGCGGCCAGTTCGTTCGCTGGGCCGTTGTTGCAACCATCGGCTTTCTGGCACTCGTGATCGGGTCCCGGGACCTGTCGTTGCTCATGCCCGGCCCGCTGACGCAGGCGCATTCGGGGCTCGGCGTGTGCCGTAGCTGCCACAGCACGGTCGGCAACGGCTGGACCGGCTGGATTCATGCGGCTTTTGCGCCATCGTCCGGCCGCAGCGACAGCGCCCGGTGCCTCGAATGCCACATGGCGGGCAAGGATGCTCTCAGGCCGCATGGCGTCGCGCCGACCGACCTGGCCGTCCTCACCAGGCGGATCGGCGATCATGCGTCGGGGCAGTCCCGGCCGGCGATGGCGGCACTGCGCGCGGCGGCGTTTCCGACCGGCCCCGAGACGACCGGGATGTTGCCCTGCGCCACCTGCCATATTGAACATCGCGGCGAAAGGGCCGACCTCGCTGCGGTCGGCGAAACGCAATGCCAGGCCTGCCACGTGGTGCAGTTTTCTCGGTTTTCTTCCGGTCATCCGGCATTCGACGACTATCCCTATCGTCGCCGTACGCGGATCATTTTCGATCATATGGAGCATTTCGCGCGGCATTTCCCGGAGATCGAGGCGAAGCGGGACGCGGCGCGGAGACCGCCGGCCGCCTGCATCGATTGCCATGTTCCGGGCAGTGACGGGCGGCTGATGGGGACCCGCAGCTTCGACCAGACCTGCAGCCGGTGCCATCTGGGCCAGATCCGCGGTTTCGAGCGGGCGATGGGTCCGCGCGGTATCGCCGTGCTCGCCGTTCCGGGACTCGATGTCCAGACGCTGCGGCAGCGTAATATCGGTATCGGACAGTGGCCCGAGTACGCCGAAGCGCGGTTTACGTCGATCATGACGCTTTTGCTTTCCGGCGACCGCGATGCGCGTGCGGCGCTCGACGCGACGGCGGCTCTCGATCTGCTCGACCTGCGCAGCGCGACAGACGACCAGCTCGCCGCGGTGGCGCGGCTGGCCTGGGCGGTCAAGTCCCTGTTCCGGGAGTTGTCCACCGATGGGATGAAGAAATTCCGCGAACGCCTTGTCGCCGCGACCGGCAGGCCGCCTGACGACGCGTTGCTCGCGCGCCTTATGGTGGCAATTCCCCGCGATGTCCTGCTCGGTGCCCGGCGCGACTGGTTCCCCGATCTCGACACGGAACTGGCCGACCACGCCGCCGGCAAGCCGGTTCCGATACCGGGTGGAACCCGTGACTCGACGGCCGCCGCGCCGCCGCCTGCCGGAACAGGGGATCGGGCCGATATTCTCGCGCCGCCCGGGGACCAGGGGGATATCCTCGCCGGACCCGCGCCACCGAAGGACCAGGGGGATATCCTTGTTGCACCCGGGGACCGGGGAGATATTCTCGTTGCGCCCAAGGACCAGGGGGATATTCTGGCCGGCCCCGCGGCGCCAACGGATCAGGGCGATATTCTGTCCGGGGCCGCAACGGGCACGGACGACGCCGCGAAGGCGGAGTCGTCTCCGCTGCCGGAGCCGCCGACACCGGTGAACGAGGAGGACTTCGTACGGCTCGGCGGTTGGTACCGGCAGGATTTCCGGCTTCTGTTTCATCCGACCGGCCATGCCGATCCCTTCCTGCGGGCGTGGCTCGATTATTCCGGAAGCCTCCATGGTTCCTCGGGAGAGAATTTCGCTGCACGCGTTTTCGAGGCGTTCACGGCGAAGGAGGCTCAGGGCCAGTGTGCCAAGTGCCACAGCGTCGAGCGCGCCGCGGCCGGCGGCCTCGCCGTCAATTGGCATCCCGCCGGCGCCGACCGCGATGCCGGAGGGTTCACGAAATTTTCCCATGCGCCCCATATGCGCACGGCCTCCGATAGCGGATGTCTCGCCTGCCATCAGGTCGATCGGGAAGCGAAATATCCTGATGCGTACGCCGGGACCGACCCGCATCGCCGTGCATCGAATTTCAGGCCGATGGAACGCGCCGCATGCAGCCGGTGCCACAGCGAGAAACTGGCAGGCGAAGGTTGTCTCCTGTGCCACAGCTATCATGCGACGCCGATCAGGACGCCGCTCATGGCCACGAAGGTTTCCGCTGCGTTGCCGGCGGTCGTGTCCCCGGAGGTGGTGTAGGTGGATAGAGCAAAGCCGCCCGGCCGCGCGCTTTCAGTTAGCGCTGTAGCGGTCGGGCGGCTTTGCGGTGGTCACCGGCGATTTT
>Ga0326597_10001269_pt1 | contig 41305 bp, 36 predicted proteins | sample RVTome_12_FD_203789 | JGI IMG/M metagenome (GOLD analysis project Ga0326597, IMG submission 203789) | Soil microbial communities from uranium-contaminated site in the Upper Colorado River Basin, Wyoming, United States - RVT100D185 | ecosystem: Environmental > Terrestrial > Soil > Contaminated >... | reverse complement strand
TTCCTGCCGGTGCTGGCAAGTCCGCGCAGCAATGCTGCCGCGCCGCTCATCGAAGCCGGCGCGCGGATCCTCATGCACGACACAGTCGGCTCCTACGACGTGACCGTGCTCACCGCCCAGAGTGGCGCGGAGGTGCGCGACTGGCTCACCGGCAACGGCTTTGCGTGCGATGAGGCGGCCGTGGCCGTGCTCGATGCGTATGTAGAGGAAGGCTGGTGCTTTGCCGCGGCGAAGATCCGCTGGTCGGAGGATCCGTCGCTCACGCCGCACCCGCTCAAGGTCGTCTTCCCAGTCGCCGAGGCGGTGTATCCAATGCGCCTCACCGGCGTCGGGGCGACGCAGCCGCTGGCGCTGGACCTGTTCATCATCGGCGAGGAGATGGCGGAGGCGAAGGGGCTGGACGTGTGGCGGTGCGAATCGCTCGCGGACACGCTCGACGGGTACTACGAGCCCGTAGAGGTCTACGACGGGACTTGGACGAGGCTTCGCATCGGCCACCCGCAGATCACCTCGCTGTTGTGGGACGGGGCGGTGCTCACACACCTCAGCGGCTCGCTCTCGCCGCGCGAGATGGCTTCGCGCGACGTGGCGATTGCGTGGCGGCCCGCTGAGCCGATGCAGCGCGAGTTCTACACCGAGACGGCGGAGCGGCTCGCTGCCTCTGTGTTGCTGCTGACAATCGTCGCGGTGACGTTGCTGGTCACCTCGCTGGCGATGCTTCGGCGGACGATTCCGGCGCAACGGATCGTCGGGACGCTGCTGCTGCCGGGGCTGGGTATCGCGATGCTGTCATGGCCGGTGTTCATGGTGCTGACGCCGTCGGTGCATGTCGTGGTGGATGAAGACGGCTGGGCTCGGATCTCGGCAGCCGACCGAGTGGAGACTGATTTCTCAATACGAGACTACAAGCCGCACGCCTCCGCCGCGGCGTACATCAACATGCTCCTGCACGACCCGCCGCAGCACCTGACGCGCGGCGATGTGCCCAACGGCGTCGTCATCGAGGAGGATGAGACGGGCTGGACCGTCACCGTCCACGACCGCGACGCCACGCCGCAGACGTTCCGCGTGGCGAAGGCGGAGGGGGTAACGACCCCCAATTCGCATGCTTCAGTCATCTGTCCGGCACCGATCGCGAGCGAAGCGCAATGGGCGGCAGGTCGAGTTGCACATTGAGCAGTTTCTGAACTGACTGCTCGATGGGATAGAGGTGGCGTCGGACCACATCGGATTCGATGCGCTCCCAGGACACCCAGCGACCCGGCTGCGCCAAATACCGGATCGTTCGCGAGAGATCGTGGAGCGGCTGATAGCGGTCCCAGATTTTCGCGTAGCGATTTGTATGCATCAGCGCGCGATTCCGCGTCTCGTGCGAGACGATGCCGGGCACGCGGTCGCCGGTCAGCAGCGCATCAACGGCGTGCAGGGCCGTGTAGAAGACGGCCGTCACCGCCCAGTCCGGATACCGTGGGTCGATCGATTGAAGAAAGGCCCGATTGTGCCGCCACTGATCAAGGTGCGGATTGGGCATCGGGAAACACCGTTCGCACTGCGTCGGGTGAGATGAACCGGTCGCGCTCCCGCTCGGGAATCTGGTGTATCTCGATCATGCCGATGTTGAACGATTTAACGAGATCGCGGTTGAGCGGCGCCAAGTCGTCCGCCAGGTCAAAGTCAAATCCCTCCGTTCGAGGAATGAAGTAGAGTCCGATGCTGGCTCCGCGCGGCGCGGCATAGCAGGCCTGCACGCGAGCCTCGTGCGTCCGTGACCATTGACGAACGCGCTCGAGCATCTCGCGGAACTCGTGCATCCACACCTCGATGCTGATCCCCAGGCGACACGCTTCGATCACCTGGCGGCCCGTGCGCACAAACACGTCGTCATCCTCCGGATGCAGGACCACCGGTCGATCCCCGTCGCCCTGAGCGCGGATGCGGATGGCGTCACTGGATGTCTCACGTTCGACGTTCATGCTCCAACTCCGCCTGCTCGACCCATGGCGCTCGAGGTGAGGGCCTTGGACATTGGTGCGAAAGTGATCCGTCCAACTCTATCGCCGTTGCACGGCTCGCACCAACGCGGATGGCCCCTTGAACTGTATCGTCGCAGCAGGGTCGGTGCTGTGAATCGCCCCACATCGAAGCGCCGTCACCCCCCTCCCCTCACGCCGCCGCGCCCTTTGGCCGACAATGCACGAGCCTCGTATGATCCGTGGCCGCGTCCGGGATTCGTATCGGACGCAGCGACTCTGACACACCCGCCTCGGGAGGATGGCCTGAGATGACGTTCAATCCGTTTTCGAGTTCCTTTGACCCCGCCCGCCCCGCTTCGAGCGATCCGCAGGTCGCCGCGGCGGCGATGCAGGTGCTCCCTCACCTCACCAATTCGGTCAACTACCAGCGCACCCGCGAGATGACGATCGACGAACTCCTCCTGGAGAACCGCGTCGTCTTCCTCATCGGCGAGATCAACTACGGCTCGGCGGCCCGAGTCATGATGCAGATGCTCTACCTCGACAACCAGAAGAAGGGCCAAGACATCAACCTCTACGTCAACAGCCATGGCGGGACGGTGGATGACACGCTGGCCGTGTACGACACCATGCAGTTTCTTTCGGCCGACGTGGCGACCTACTGCATCGGCCGGGCGTATTCGGGCGGATCGATCGTCCTTGCCGCGGGGACGGCGGGCAAGCGCTTCATGCTGCCCCACGCCAAGGTGATGATCCACCAGCCGCTGGGCGGCGTGGGCGGACAGGCTGAGGACATCAAGATCCAGGCCGAACAGATCATCAAGAGCAAGCGCATGCTCGCGGAGATCCTCGCCAAGCACACGGGCCAGACGGTCGAGCAGGTGCTCGCCGACTCGGAGCGCGACAAGTATTTCACGGCCGAAGAGGCCAAGCACTATGGCATCGTCGATGAGGTGCTCGCGGTCGATCCGAGCGCCAAGGAGAAAGGCAAGAAGGCCTCGTCGATCCCGTCGAGTTGAATCGTCGGCGAATCGCGCGTTTCTGACCAGACATTCCGCGCGGCCGGCGACGCATCGCCCGCCGCGCTCCAGCAAGGACCAGACCATGCCCAATCTCATTCCCATCGTCGTCGAACAGACCGGCCGCGGCGAACGCGCCTACGACATCTACTCGCGCCTGCTCAAGGATCGCATCATTTTCCTCGGCGGAGGCATGGATGATGACGAGGCGAATCTCATCGTGGCGCAGATGCTCTTTCTGGCCAACGAAGATCCCAAGACCGACATCCAGTTCTACATCAACTCGCCGGGCGGCAGCGTGACCGCGGGGCTGGGCGTACTCGACACGATGAACTACATCCCCTGCGACGTGGCGACCTACTGCGTCGGGCAGGCGGCGTCGATGGGGGCTGTGCTGCTCGCGGGCGGCACGCCGGGCAAGCGCTACTGCCTCCCGTCGAGCCGCATTCTTCTGCACCAGCCGCTCATCGGCGGGATCATGGAGGGGCAGGCGACGGACCTCGAAATCGAAGCGCGCGAGATGCTCCGCCTGCGCGAACTGCTCTACAGGGGTCTGGCCAAGGCGACGGGCAAGAGTTTCGAGCAGATCGAGGCCGACTGCGACCGCAACAAGTGGCTCAGCGCCGAAGAGGCAAAGACCTACGGCCTGATCGACACGGTGCTCGCCCACGTCGAGATGGTGGGGACGAAGAAGGGCGAGTGATCGAGCGCGGTCCTCCTCGACAGCGCGTCGCCGCAACAAGTCTCACGCGCCGGCGCTGACGATGGTCGGCCCTGGCGCGACGCGCAATCGACGGTAGAATGAGCCGGTCCCTCCGACGGGAGTCGTGTCATGCGCCCGGGACGATTGGCTTTGTTCTATCGATCGGGCGGGATGTGGTTTGTGCTGGGCATCCTGTGGGCAGCGTGCGTCTTCGCCGCCGGACTGTTCGCGTGGGCGCGGATTCAGATTGATCGCGTCGGCGAAGTCTCGGACACGGTGTTCACGATCGCATTACTGACGTCGGCGATGCTCGCGATCATCGCGTCAAGCCCGCTGTTCTGGATGTGTCGTCGCCGGCGTCAGGCGTTGTTTCGCGATCTCTGGCCGCACCGACTGGCGGTTTGTCCGACGTGCTGGTACCCCATGATGCGCGGCTCCGGCCGATGCAGTGAGTGTGGACGCGCCATCACACGGCGCCATGCACAGCAGTTTTGGGTGGGAATCCTGAGCCAGCCGCCACACGCGAACCTCGCCCTTTCCGAGAAGTTGGTGATCCGGCTCGCTACAGGTCGACGAACGAACCGCGGCTGGAAACGTCGTCACTGCAATTGGTTCTTCAAGCTGAAGGTGCTTCGCGGCAGGCCGCTGTTTCCGTTGCGGTGAACAATCGGCCGCGAGGGTTCAGGGCGTGTCCAGTGTCTCCTGCGAGTCCAGCACCACCACCGGCCCGACGCCGTGCGCGAGCAGCGTCACTTCGCGTGTGCGGACGTTGAGCAGGCAAACCTGCAGGCCGAAGTCGAAGACGGCTAGATCGCCGGGCAGCGCCGTGACCACGTGGGTGCGCCAGGTGTCGAAGGGTGTGTCGAAGGTGATTTCGACGCGATCCTCTGTCCCGTTCGTCAGGAGCGACAAACCCCGATTGTGCTCCGCGTTTACAATCCAATCAGCATCGGTTTTGAGTCGAAGATCCGCCTGCGCCATGCCGAACGCCAGCGTCCAGGAAGCGGCGGCGGGACCGGGTTCTTGTTCGCCATACGCCTCCTCCAGGAACGGGCGAATTCGAGTCACTGGATCAAGCACCGCGACAGTCTGCTCTCGCAACTCGTCATCGCGCCAGACGATCTTAAGCACATAAGACTCGATCTCGTCGATCCACGGCCTCGCATCGACCCACATGATCGCGCGGTGCGGATCGACGCCCGCCTGCATCACCAGTTCATCCCGTGACCCGTCGAGGCGGACGCGATGCACCTCGCCCCTGTGGCGGTGGACGTAGTAGACCCAGCCCTGCGGCGCTGAGGGATCGAGTTCGAGGTGTCGGACGACGGTCACCTCGCGGCCGAGCGTGTTGCTCGACGGCGGCCAGAACCAGCCGCACAGGCAGGTGATCGAGACGACGTGGACAAGCAGCAGCGCCTTGATCGATCGGCGCAGCGAGCGCGCTCCATCTCGCAGCGTCAGCCAGCAGAAGGGCCACTCGATGAGGAGGGTCATCGCCACACCGACAGCGATGCAGATCCAGACAACCGCCCGGGCATGATAGAGAGGCTCATCGAAGAACCACTCGACGAGCGGCGTCGGTCGCTCGCCGACGCCATAGACAAAGCGGGCCGCCCAGGCGGAAGCGAGATTGGCGACGATCATCCAGCCGATCGCCCGGAAGACGTTGACGCGAAAGACGGCGGCGATGATCGTCCCTTCGACGAGCGCGATGACCACATTGCCGAAGCAGGTCGCATAGTGGAAGCCCCACATCACCTGCGTCAGCGAGTTGGCGAGAACCAGTTCACACATCGCGATGTACAACCCTCCGTCCTTTGGCGGTCCGTCTGCCCATACGCAGACCCGGCATCAAATGATCCTCAGGCTGGCATGTCCACAAGCATCTTGGCAGTACAATGATCGAGTCTCACCCCGCGGAGCCGCGACATGCTTTCCGGTCGACTCGCATTGTTCTACTGGTCGGGCGGGGTGTGGTTGGTGCTCCTGATGATGCTGTCGGCGGCGCTTCCAACTCTGATGCACTTCGTCCCGGACGACTTCGGATTCCTCGGGACAGTATCGCTCGGCCTCGCGGTAGGGCTGGCCATCGGCTGGTCGTTCTGGCGGACGCGGCGCACCTTCTTGAGGAGGTTGCGACTGCACTGGGCGGCCGTCTGCCCCACTTGCCTCTACCCGCTGAAGATGGAGTCCGGCCGATGCCCCGAGTGCGGCCGCGCGATTACGCGGCGTTACGCGCGGATGTTCTGGTTCGGGGTTCTCTTCACTCCCGTCAACGTGTTCAAGTCCGAGAGCAAAGTGCTTCGGGATGGACGGATCTGGCGTGATCACCGGCGTGAACGAATCCGGATTATGAACTGGTGTTTCGGGCGTCTCGGGCCGAATCCCCCGGTTTCTGCCCGAGGCGACGCGCCGTCATCCTGATTGACTGTGGGGATACGAATGGACATGCGGCACCTCGCGTGTCTCGTTCGCGCTCGTTCGGGACATGCCGCACCCCTTACGCGGCGGTAGCATGTATCACGCACCGGCGCTTTCGCGCCGGGCCTTCAGGAGAGTTGCCATGTTTCGCCGTGCCGTTTGTCTGCTGCTCGTCTTCGCCTTTGCCGTTCAACTGGCGCACGCCGCCCCGCCGAAAGCCACGCCGAGTGCTGAGCCTCCCGCGAATGCCGAGCACTGGAAGGGCACCATCGCCCTTCCCGGGCTCGAACTCACCTTCACCGTTCACTTCACGAAGGATGAGGCCGCGCCCGGCGGGTGGGCCGCGACGCTCGACATTCCCATGCAGGGCGTGACCGGCGCGAAGATGAACGACGTTGTTTATAACGAGAAGGAACTCGCCTTCACCTTTGCCGTGCCCGGCAATCCGATCTTCAAGGGCGCGATCGACGAGGGCGGCCGCACGGCGAGCGGAACGCTCACACAGGCGGGCCAGACCTTCCCCGTCACCTTCACGAAGCAGACGGATGAAGAGGCGGCGGCTGACACCCCGAAGCGGCCGCAAATGCCTCAGCCTCCCTTTCCCTATGAAGCGCGCGAAGTGAAGTTCCGAAACGAGATCGACGGCATCGACATCGCCGGCACACTCACCATTCCCGCCGGCGCCGGGCCGTTCCCGGCCGTGGTGATGATTACCGGCTCGGGGCCGCAGGATCGCGATGAATCGCTCATGGGGCACAAGCCCTTCTGGGTCATCGCCGATCATCTCTCGCGCAACGGCATCGCGGTCCTGCGCTGCGATGACCGCGGGATCGGCGGCACGGGCGGAAACGTCATGCAGGCCACGAGCGAGAACTTCGCACTCGATGCGCTCGCCGGCGTCGCGCATCTCAAGACCATCGATCGAGTGGACGGCGCATGGATCGGCATGATGGGGCACAGCGAAGGGGGCATCGTCGCCCCCCTTGCCGCGGTGCAGTCGAAGGATGTCGCCTTCATCGTGCTCCTCGCCGGAACGGGTCTGCCGGGGGAGGAGATCCTGCGCCTCCAGACGCGCCTGCTCATGGCCGCAACGGGCCTCTTCAGCGATGAACGACTCGATGAAATGGCCGAGAAGCACGCCGCGCTCACCAAGGCGATCATGAGCGACGCGCCGCAGGACGAGCAGATGGAGGCGATGAAGGCGCTCATGCGGGTGCAGTTGGGGCAGGACGACGCGGCGATGGATGAGAACGCGATGGGACTCGCCGCCATGCAGCAAATTGCACAGATGAGAAGCCCCTGGTTCCGCTTCTTTCTCTCGCACGATCCCCGGCCGGCGCTGAGGAAAGTCGCCTGCCCGGTGCTCGCTCTCAACGGCTCGCTCGATCTCCAGGTGCCCGCCGAGGAAGACCTCGCCGAGATCGGCAAGGCGCTGACCGAAGCCGGCAACAGAGACTTCACCATCACGAAACTCGAAGGCCTCAACCACCTCTTTCAGCACGCGACCACCGGCTCGCCGGCGGAGTACATGACGATCGAAGAAACGATTGCCCCCGAAGTGCTCGACCTGATCACGAAGTGGATTCAGCAGCGCTTCGGCGCGTCCGGCGGCGAAGGCGCGCCCGTTCCCGCGCAGGCGCAATAGGCGGCAGGATGATCGGCGCGTCGCGTCGCGCCAGCGAAGCGAACGAGCCGCGCCTGTGAGGGCCTGTTGCCGAAAGCCGTCATTCCCGCGCAGGCGGGAATCCAGTTCGCGCAGGACGCACGGAAAGTCCGCTGGATGCCCGCCTGCGCGGGCATGACGTTCACTGCACCCTTTGGGCAACAGACCCGTGACGAAGCGGCGCTCACCGAGCACCGGCCTTCGCCGTGCGCTCACGCGCCAATGTCGCATGGAGTCGCGCTTCGCCGCCCCCTACCGCTCAACGGTCCAGTTCGCATGGTCGATGCGGACGCCCCAGGGGGTGGTTGCGCCGGGGTCGAGCCAGTCGAGGCGCATCTTGAGTTGACCGCTGCCGGGGGCGATGAAGCGCGTCGGGTCGTCTTCAACGATGACCTCAATCGGGGTGTCGATGATGGTCGTCGCGCGTTCGTCGATGATGATCCACCTCTCCGCGATGTAATCGAAGAGGGCGAGGCGCTGGAGGGGTTGGTTGGGCAGATTGCTCGCGGCGGTCTCGACGGTCACGGTGATGCGCGAGGCGGTCTCGACGGCGGTCGTGCCCTGAACCTCCATGCGGATCATCGGCAACGTCAGCGCCATCAGCGCCCGGTTGCGGATGGTGACGTAACGATCATCACTCTCATGCAGGTCGGCAACCTCGCCGCTGCGGTGTCGCCCAAGAGGAACGGTGAACGACTCCGCCTCGACTTCCTCGCGCACGACGTGGCCGAAGACGGTGAAGGCGATGTCGAAAGGAGTGCCGTGAATGTTCTGTACGGAGGTCCACTCAGGGTAACCAAAGAAATCAGAGCGAAAGAACGCCTCGCTCTGTCCGAACCCGGGCCAATTCAGTCCTGAGAAGGCGCGATATTGCCCCTGACCCACAGGGCGCGCCGCAAGGAAATAATGTCCAGCCGGCAGGTGAACATCAAGCCCAGCGATCTCCATCCTGAAGTACGGACGCCCTCGCGCATACCCAAGGAACTCGCTCTGATATGGGAGATCGCGCAGTTCAAAAATCTCAACAAAGTCATCGGTGAGTACGATAAAATCGACGGCCCTTGGCTCGAACCCATTCGCAAGCAGAGAATACCAGTGATACCCTGTGATGAGAACATCTGACTCAAAGATCGCATCATCTATCGTCCACGCGTCCGGAACCTCGGTATTCCTCTCGGAAGCCAGGTTTGCCTGGAGGCGCCACGCACCATTATCCCAAAGGACATCTTGGCCGAGCGCCGGAGCGAGCGGCCAAGCAAAGGCGGCGCATACCGCCACCAGGCACGGCCGCTTCCAGCCGCGCAACAAGCATCCTGATTGGTTTGGTCTGCTCATGCGACGCTCCTCCGGGATTGAGAGGCCGCAGTCGAGTGTACCCGGTCCCAGGGCGGGATGCAGGAGAAAAATCGCGGATTCGGCCGGATTCGGTCCGGCCGGAAGGGGGGTTCCAGGAGGATCAGCGCGGTCCAGGACGCCTGCCCCAGCGCCGCCAGGCCACGGCCGCGAGGCAGAGCAGCGCCCCGGACGCGCCGACGGCGAAGGCGATGGGGTGGCGGATGCCCATCACCGGCGGGCGGGCCAACCAGCCGCGATCGAGCATCACGAAGGACAGGCCCATGCACAGCAGTCCCGCGATGAGCAGGATGGAAACGACGAGCGACATTCCGCGGCGGTGAGTCATCAAGGGGACGATAACCGCACGCCGCGGCAGTTTCCCCGCTTGACCTTGGAGGCGAATCCAGCGGGGATTGGCTGGCTCGCCGCGTCACAGGGCCGTAACATTCACCAATGGGCGCCCGAAGACTCTTTGCGGATCACGGCTTACGCTGCACGCGGCAGCGGGTGGCGATCTACGAGCGTCTCAAGGCGAGCATGAGCCACCCAACTGCGGAGGAACTCTTCGAGCAGGTGCGTGGCGAGTGCGACGGGCTGAGCCTCGCCACCGTCTACAACACGCTTGAGGCCCTGTGCGAAGCGGGGCTGTGCCGCAAACTGACCTTCAACTGCGGCTGCGCCCGCTTTGACGCCGAACTCCAGCCGCACCTGCACCTGCTCAACGAAGACACCGGCGAGATACACGATGTGCCCAGCGACCTGAGCGAACGCCTGCTGGCGCAACTTTCTGATGAGGTGCTGCGCGACGTGGAGGAGCGGCTGGGGGTGCAGATCGACCGCGTGTCGCTCCACCTGCACGCGCGGCAATCGGAGCCGCGACCCCGAACCAACGGGCGCTGCAACGGGGGCCTGGGCGCTTCGCAGCGCCACAGCGAGGTGACGCCCGTCCCCACAACCGCTCCGCGTTGATCCGGGCGATCGATCAGGCACAATGAATTTCCGGGCGAAGCGCCGTATGAAGTGCGCCGGCGCCATCGTGACCGATTCGGACCCCCGGTGTAATATGTGCCATCGCCGCAGGCGCAAGACGCCCGTCCCGAGTCGGCTCAGCGGCCGGAGGCGAGCACCGGCATGATGACACTCCAACTCATTCACTGGAACGAAGCGGACGGGAGGGAGTGTGCTGAGCGCCTCGCCTCCGCCGGCTATCGCGTGCGCTTCGATCGGATCGTCAATGGCGGCAGTCTCAAGGCGATCCGCGCCGATCCGCCCGATGCGTGCGTGATCGACCTGTCGCGGCTGCCTTCACATGGGCGCGAGGTGGCGGTCGCGCTGCGGCAGAGCAAGGCGACGCGGGCGGTGCCGCTCGTCTTTGTGGATGGGGCTGAGGAGAAGGTGCAGCGCGTTCGGCAGGCGCTGCCCGACGCCACTTTCACGACCTGGCCGAAGATACGTTCCGCGCTGAAAGCAGCGCTGGCGAAGAAGGTCGTCGAACCGATCGTGCCCAAGTCGATCAGCGGCATCGACAGCGGCGTGCCCCTTGTGAAGAAAGTCGGCATCAAGGCCGGCTCGACCGTCAACCTCCTCGATCCGCCTGATGATGTCGAGACGATTCTCGGCGCCCTGCCCGAGGGCGTGCGGCTCGTGCGCGGCGGTCGGGGGAAGTGCGACATGATTCTCTGGTTCGTCCGCAGCCGGCGCGACCTGGCGCGGCGCATCGGATCGATGGCCGGGCGAGTGGGGACGGGCAACGTGTGGATCATCTGGCCCAAGAAGACTTCGGCGCTGGCCGGCGACTTGGCGGAGCCGAAGGTGCGCGAGGCGGGCCTCGCGGCGGGTCTGGTCGATTTCAAGATCTGCGCCGTGGATGCGACGTGGTCAGGGCTGCGATTCGCGGTGCGCCGGAGGAAGTGACTCCGGCAGCGACGCACGGAGGACACTCAACGCTCAGGTTCGAGTGACCCGTCGCGCTTGAACAACTGGCGTCTGTCGCCGACGAGTATGGCGATGGCGGTGACCTGCAACTGCTCATCGCGCTCGATCTCGACGCGGTAGGTCGCGCTGAAGTCGTCGAAAAGGGTCTCACCGGCTGCGTTGCGACCGATGCGGCCGTGAGTGATCGGGCCGTCGGGCGGCCCCCAGTGAATGTCGGCGTGCGTTCGCCCGTCCACCACGCGGATGCGCAACTCTGTCCCGCGCGGGTCGGTGAAGACCCCGCTGAGCGAAGTCGCAAGGGCCGCATCGAGCGGGGCGAGGGAGGCGGGCGGGACCGGCGCGGGCCCGACCTCCTGCGGCTTGGCGTCCGATCGTTTGTAGGGATGCCCGGCGATGGAAAGGGCGGTGACCGCCCCCTGCTCGTCGCGAATCGGAGTCACTTCGATCGCGCTCGCCCATTCGTAGAGCACGATCTTTCCCTCGGCGTCGAGGCCCAGGAACGCGCGCGTCACCGGCCCCGACGCCCACTTCACCGCAGCGCGCGTGACCTTTCCATCCGCCTCGACTGTGAGGACATTGCGCTTCTCATCCTCGTAGCGGCCGACGATTTCCTGCACCAGCGCGGGATCAACGATGGACGGCGGGGTCACGATTCGCGGACGATCTCCAAAGAGCAGCGCTTCGATCCCATCCGCGACCTGCCTGGCAGGGACATCATCGCGATTGCACAGGACGAAGAGTGCGGCATCCTGCTGGGGATATCGGCGAACTTCACAGACAAAGCCGCGCACGGCCCCGCCGTGGCTCTGCACGATTCGGCCGCTTCGATCCGTGCGAATGAACCACCCGAGGCCGTAGTCGCCAAGCCCCGCCTTGAACATCTCTTCCTTTGATTCGTCGGCGAGCAGTTCATTGCCGTGCAGCGCGCGATCCCAGCGCCACAGATCCCAGACATTGGTCACCAGCCCGCCCATGCCGCGATACTGAAAGCCGTAACTTCCGTAGGGGTGTTCGAGCGCCGAACGGGGCGGTCCCATCTTCGATCGGCCGACGGCCACGACCGCGGCGTCGGGAGCAGAGTCGCCGGTGAATCGCGAGATGTTCATCGATGCCGGCTCGAAGATGGCGCGGCGGCAGTAGTCGGTGTACGACTCGCCCGAAGCCGCGGCGATGATTTCGCTGAGCAGCGCGTAGCCCTGGTTCCAGTATTCCCAGTGTGTACCCGGCTCGTGTTGCGGGCCACCCTTGAGGAACATCGGCAGGACGATGGCGAGGTCGTCGCCGCCTCCCTGCGAGTTCGCCCCGGGAATGCCTGAGGTGTGCTGGAGCAGATGGCGGATGGAAATCGCCGCGCACGCATCGGGGATGCCGGGGAGGTGCTTTCCGATCGGATCGTCGAGCGACAGCCGTCCATCCTGTGCGAGTTGCATCACCGCGAGGGCGGTGAATGGTTTGGTGACCGAAGCAATCTCAAAGAGCGTGGCGGGGGTGATCGGAGTCGTCCCTTCAAGATCGGCCGAACCGACGCCGACGGCCGCCAGCACCGCGCCATCTTTGGCAGCGAGCACGGCGCCGCTGAACCCGACCGACTCGCACGCCCGCGCGAACTCGACCACGCGCCGGCCGACTTCGCCGCTGAAATAGGCCTCAGTTTCGGGAGGCGGATCGTGCGCGAGCACGGTGACAGGGGCAGTCAACACACCCAATGTGAACACCGAAATGTAAACTGTAGTGCGAACGCCTCACCTCGCTCTCTCCAAAGGTTCCGGTCGGGGCGAGCGCCGTGTTTCGGCGATTGAAGCCCCGGCTGAGGCCGCCCGGTTGGCGGCCGGCGGACCGGGGCTTGCGGTATGCCGTCTCGCACCTAGAATTGCGCCTGCCGAACCAGTCTCAGTCGCCGATCCTCAGGATAGCCATGACTGCCTGCCACCGCCAGATTCGCCCCCTTCCCACGACGCTCGCCACGCTGGCGGCGCTGGTGGCGATCATGGCGGCCTCGTCGGCGCTTGTCGAGGGTTCCGGCTTTGAGCGCCAGCGTGGGTGGGTGATCCGCACGTTGGAGGGCGATGAGGGCGATGCGCGGGCGGCGCGGCAACTGACGGATTGCCTGGCGCGGGCGGCGCGCGGTCTGCTCGGCGCCCCTGTGCATCTTGTGGCCGCGATCAGCGCGGCGCCGACGATCGCGCCGGCGGCCGTGGAGCAAGGGTCCCGACCGGCGGGCGGAATCGAATCGCCGCCCTCGCGGCCGGTGCTCATCCACCATCTGGCCCTGCCTCCCCCGGCGGCTTGATGATTCGGCGTTGAGCGGCGGCGCGCGATTTGCCGCGCGTGCCGCGTCAGCCCGTTCGCCTCGTCGCCCGTTCCCATTGCATTGCACAGCCAGTCAGAGAAGGATTCCCTCCATGCCAGGCGTTCCCGTCTTAGGCCCCTTGATGGCCCGTATCTTCGGCACCCGCAACGAACGATTCGTCCGCCGCTACCTCCAGCGCGTCGAGCAGATCAATGCGCTCGATCCGGAGTTGCGTCAACTCACCGACCCCCAACTCCATGCCAAGACCGAGGAGTTCCGCAAGCGCTTCATAGAAGGCGAGACGGAACAGGCGCTGCTCGTCGAATCATTTGCCGTGGCGCGCGAGGTGATGGACCGGGCGGTGGGCATTCGCAACATCTTCGATCCCAACCTGAAGTTTGACCCAGGCGTGCTCAATGAGCGGGCGCGGAAGTTGTACGCCGACGTGAAGGCGACCATCGACGAGACGCCGGATGCCGAGCCGGTGGGCGACCTGATGGGCAACGTGGAGCCGGTGCCGGCGTGGAAGACGCTGCCGATCCCCGTGGAGATCTACGAAGCGGTGCGCGAGGCGTTCGGGCAGAGCAGGCCTCCCTTCCGCGCGCGGCCCTTCGACGTGCAGTTGGTGGGCGGGATGGTGCTCGCCGAGCACCGCTATGACCGCCTTCGATCCGCGGCGCGGGCCAAGGACGTCTACTTCGGGAACATCGCCGAGATGAAGACGGGCGAAGGCAAGACGATCGTCGCCCCCCTCGCCTGCTACCTCCACGCCATTGCGCAGCGGCAGATTCACGTCGTCACCGTCAACACCTACCTCGTGCGCCGCGACCGCTACTGGACCTTTCCCTTCTTCCATCACCTTGGGCTGACGGTGGGCTACATCGCGCCCTACCACGAGTTGCCCGAGCACTTCAAGAAGACGGCGTACCAGTGCGACGTGGTGTACGGGACGACGAGCGAGTTCGGCTTTGACTACCTGCGCGACAACATGAAACTGCGCCTCGAGGACCAGGTGCAGAAGCAGCGCATCTTCGCCGTCGTGGACGAAGTGGACTCGACGCTGATCGACGAGGCCCGCACGCCGCTGATCATCTCCGGCCCGGCGCACGAAGATTCGCCGCGCTACCACCTGGCCGACAAACTCGCCGCGCATCTCGTGGAGAAGCAGAAGCCCTGGCAGGAGGCGGACAAACGGGTCGAGGAGTGCCGCAACCGCATCAAGGGCCTTGAGGGCGACATCCGCAACACCCGCGACAAGGCGACGATTCCCGAGATGAAAGCCCAGATCGAGAATCTCAAGAAGGAACGGCCCCGCCTCGAGCAGTTGCGCGATGTCAACCGCAAGTATTACGAGGTCGAGATGGACAAGAAGAGCGTCCACCTCGAGCACGAAGGGGTAACGGAGGCGCAGCGCATCGCGGACATCGGCTCGTTCTACGTCGGCGACAACATCGACATGCCCCACCTGCTCGAGCAGGCGCTGCGGGCTCGAGCCGTCTACGAGCGCGACAAGGACTACGTCGTCAAGGACGGGCAGGTGGTCATCGTGGACCAGTTCACCGGCCGTCTCATGGTCGGCCGGCAGTGGTCTGACGGCCTGCACCAGGCCATCGAGTCCAAGGAGCGCGTCGAGATCAAGCCCGAAACGCAGACCATGGCGACCATCACCATCCAGAACTTCTTCAAGTTGTACGAGCGCCTCGCGGGCATGACGGGCACGGCCGACACCGAGGCCCAGGAGTTTCACGACATCTACAACATGGATGTCGTCGTGATCCCGACCAACGTTCCCGTCGTCCGCCGCGACTACAACGACCGCATCTACCTGAACGGCAAGGACAAGTGGGGGGCGATCGTCGAGGAGATCAAGATCTTCCACGACCTCGGCCGCCCGGTGCTCGTGGGCACGACGAGCGTGGAGAAGAGCGAGATGCTCAGCCAGCGCCTGAGCAAGAAGTACAACATCCAGCACGAGGTGCTCAACGCCAAGCAGCACGAGCGCGAGGCGCACATGATCGAGAACGCCGGAGCGCTGGGGGCGGTGATGATCGCGACCAACATGGCCGGCCGCGGCACCGACATCAAACTTCAGAAGATCGAGCGCCAGGCGTTGCTCGACCACTGGAAGAGGCGCCAGATCTGCCCGCGCCAGGTCGAAGCCGCCATGAGCGACGAGGAGATCATCAGCCGCATCCACCGCTTTCTCGCCGAGCGCACGCTCGGCCTCAAGAAGAACGAGATCGAATCCCTCAATGACGCCGACATCATCCACCGCCTGCTCGCGCATTGGGCGACGGAGCACTCGATGTATGATGAGAAGCGCGTGGCGAAGATGAGCGACGACGAGTTGCGGGCGGCGCTGGATGAGAACGGCAACTTCCTGCTCCACCGCCTCGCCGTGTGGGAGACGACGGAAGGAGTGGGTGGGCTGCACGTCATCGGCACCGAGCGGCACGAGTCGCGGCGCATCGACAACCAGTTGCGCGGCCGGTGCGGCCGCCAGGGCGACAAGGGTTCGAGCCGCTTCTTCATCAGCCTCGAAGATGACCTGATGAAGATGTTCGCCGGCGACACGACGCAGCGCGTCCTCTCGCGCCTGGGCATGAAGGAGGGCGACGCCATCGAGGCCCCCATGCTCACCAAGGCCGTCGAACGCGCCCAGCGCAAGGTCGAGGAACGCAACTTCGAGATTCGCAAGAACATCCTCGAGTACGACGAAGTCATGGACCACCAGCGGCATGACTTCTATTCGCGCCGCCAGCGCGTCCTCGAAGGCCGAAAACTCCGCGCGCTCGTGCTCGAGTACCTCGGCGAGGCGATCGACGACGCCTGCGACCGCTTCCTCTCCCCCGAGTACGTCCCGATGTGCGTCGCGGAGTGGGCGCAGAACACGCTGGACATTTCGATGCCTCCCGACCGGCTGATGAACCTCGATCGGGAGGACATGCTCGCCCGCATTACGCGCGAGGCGTTGGAGGAGGCGCGCAACCAGATCGGGGTGAGCATCGGCGAGTTCAAGAACGACGACGGCGATCCCGAGGAGTGGGATCTCAAGGGCCTGGTGAACTGGGCGAAGAAACGCTACGAGGTCGAACTCTCGATCGACGACGCCCGCGATCTGCCGCAGCGCGAGATCGCGGAGCGCCTGGTCGAGGCGGCCCGGGCCCAGATCGAGGCGGCGGACTTTTCCCAGATCGAAAAGTACCTCGTGCCCCACTACGCGCAGAAGATGCTCGCCGACTGGGCGACGAGCCGCTTCGGAATCGAGGTCAAGGCGGCGGAACTCACCGACCAGAGCATCAGCGCCGCGAGCAGCCTCCTCCTCCGCAAGGTGGAGACGCAGTACGCCCAGCGCGAGATGCGCTATCCGGTGGACTACGCGGTTGACATGACCATGGCGATCATGACGCAGGATCCGCGCGGCGCGCTGGCGAATCTGGCCGGATACGCGAAGTTCCGCTTCGGACTCGACTTCGATCAGAAGCGGCTGCTGGCCATGACGCCGCGCGAGTACCACGCCGAGATGCTCGAAGCCAACCGCACCTGGTGCAACGGCGGCGTGAGGGAAGCGATCGATCGCGCCCTCAACGAGCATCCCGATGATGAATCGCTCGACGCCCACCTGCGGGAGCGCTATCGCATGATGCTCACGGACGGGGAGCGCGGGCTGGAGGGCGAGGCGAGGCGCGCCATGCTCGAAGCCAAGTTCGAGATCTTCGGCCGCAATGAACTCATGCAGTTCGAGCGCTACGTTCTGCTCCAGGTTCTCGACACCTCGTGGAAGGACCACCTCTATTCGATGGATCAGTTGCGCAACGCGATCGGATTCCGGAGTTTCGCCCAGCAGGATCCCCGCGTCGAGTATCGCCGCGAAGGACGGCGAAACTACGAGCAGATGACCCAGGGCGTGCGCGAGAAGGTCGCGGATGTCATTCTCAAGGGAAAGATGATGCCGCAGGTCGGCCCGCCGCCCGGTCGGGTCCAGGGTCCGGCGAGGAAGTAACGTCAAGTCGTTTCCGGGTTGTGGCCGAAGGGAAGTTCATCGCGCGCGGCTGTATTCGGTGAATCATCGGAATGTCCGGTAGTGCAAGGACGATCGGCCCTCGCGCCAACCCTCTCGCCGGGGGAGAGGGAGTTTGCAGGCGCCGCCCAGGATCGCCGAGCAAGCGGGGAATCGCGTTGCATGCTTGATCTCGCCGCGTATCTTCATCGACTCGATCCCTTTGCCTGGCGCCTCTCGGGCGACTTGGGGATTCGCTGGTACGGGCTGGCGTATGCGGCGGGCTTTGTCTGCCTCTATCTCTTCGCGCGGCACCTGGCGCGGCGCGGGCGCATCGTGATGAACGAAGCGCAGGTCGGCGACTTTGTCATGTACGCCATCGCCGGCACGCTGATCGGCGGACGCCTCGGATGGGTGCTCTTCTACAGCCCGTCGGCGCTGTGGACCTTCACCGCCGACCTGCCCTGGTGGGAGGTGCTGGCGATCAACCGCGGCGGCATGGCGAGCCATGGCGGGATGATCGGCATCGTCATCGCCATGTGGCTTTTCTCGCGCCGCGGCCGCCTCGACCCGCTGGGCGTGCTGGACGTGGCGGTGCTGCTGGCGCCCTTCGGGCTTTTCTTCGGCCGGCTGGCGAACTTCGTCAACGGCGAGTTGCGCGGCCAGCCCTGCGGTCCATCCTTCCCCTTCGCCGTCAAGTTTCCGCAGGAGATCGCCGAGGATTGGGGGGTCGAGCAGTTTCGCGCCGCGCCGCAACTGGCCCGCCATTTCAACCTCCCGACGCTGCGCTGGGAGGAACTGCTGGCGCGGGCGGAGACCGGCTCGCGCGAGGCGCGGGCGCAACTGGACCAGTTTGGCCGTGACCTCCTGACCGGCGTGCAGGCGGGCAACGACGAGGTCATTCGCCTCGTCGAGCCGCTGCTCATCGCGCGCCATCCCTCGCAACTCTACCAGGCCTTCGCGGAAGGGATCGTGCTCGGCGCGGTGCTGGCCTTCATCTTCTTCATCATCCGCCCGGCGCGTCACGGCGTGGTCGGCGCGTGGTTCCTCATCATCTACGGCATTCTCCGCATCATCACGGAGGTCTGGCGATTGCCCGATGAGGGCATCGAGCGGGTGATGGGCTTGAGCCGCGGCCAGTGGCTCAGTGTCGTCATGGTGGCGGCGGGCGGAGGAGTGCTGTGGTACGTCCGGCGTCGGCCGACGGCTGTCGGGCCCGCTTCTCCGACAGCCAGTCAGTAAGCCCGTCGCGCGAACCTACCGGGCGCTGCCACATCCGCGCTACTCCAGCCGCGCCACGTTGCTCGGCGCACAGTAGGAGAGGTCGATCAACTGCATGTGCCCGCCGCACGCTTCAGGGCCGGTGCTGGCGAAGATTGTTCGCGAGCCGTTCGACTCTGAGTTCCCCCGCCACACAATCTGGATCGCCTGCGTGCCCAGCCCGAGTTGCGTGCCGGCGCACTCGAATCCGTTGGGAACGCGGAATCGCCCGGTGTTGACGGCATAAACGAGGGCCACCGACCCCAGAGGCGTCGCGTACTGCCAGGAAACGGAGATCGGACCGCCATCGGGGCAGGTCGCGTTGACGGTGAGCGAGGGATCAACGACGTTGAGCGTGGCGCGTTCGCTGGTCACGGTGCCGCACTCGCCGGTGACTTTGACGTCGTACTCGGCCTCGTCGCTGCGGAAGACGCGCGTAATGGTGAGGGTGTCGGTCTGCGAGCCGATGATCGTTCCGCCGTCAACGAGCGGCTGTCCGTTGCGGCGCCATTGGTAGGTGAGTTCGCCGCGTCCCTCGGCCACGACGGTGAAGGAGGCGGGAGAGCCGCCGCGCGCCGTCTGGTCGCCGGGATGCTGGATGATGTCGAGCGTGGCGCCGGTGGTTTCCCAGGTGTCGCCCAGGCGCATGTTGAACCGATCGACGCCGCCGAAGATGACGGCGGCATCGCGGGTCGGGTCATAAGTCATGGCGTGGCCCGTCCGCTCCGGAGGACCGGACGAGGAAAGTCGTCTCCACGCCGAACCGTTCCATTCCCATGTATCACCAAAGCGGGTACCACCTCCGACGCCGCCGAAGAGCATGACGGTCCGGCGTGACTCGTGCCAGGTCATGGCATGGAAGTATCGCGCGCTGGGGCCAGTCGTCGCCACACGAGTCCATGCCACCCCATCCCACTCCCATGTTTCCGCAGATTCGCCGAAGAACTTCCGGTTCCCGCCGAAGAGCACGACGACCTGGCGATCGGGGTCGTAGGCCATGTCGTGCTCCTCTCTTCCCTCTGGACCGGTCGCTTGAACTTCAGTCCAGGTCACTCCATCCCACAACCACGTGTCCTCCCAATGGGTTTCTCCTGTGGTGCGAAACCCGCCAAACAGCACGGTCACGCCCCGTGCCGCGTCGTAAGCCATCGCGTGATCGTGCCTCGGAGGCGGGCCTTGGGTTGCCTTGAGTTCCCACCGGGTTCCATCCCACTCCCAAGTGTCGCCCAGGGAACCCGACTGGCTTCCACCGCCAAAGAGCACGATGACGCCGCGAGCGCTGTCATAGGCCATTGCGTGACTGGCCCGGGGGAATCTGTGTCCGGCCCGAGGCGTTGGACCCGTCTCCGCAACGAGGCGCCATTCGATTCCGTCCCACGTCCACGTGTCACCGAGCAACTCTGAACGCTCGTTTCTTCCCCCAAACAACACGGCGACACCGCGCTGGGCATCGAAGGCCATGACGCTTTCGTTTCGAAGCCCCGGCCCGCCCTCGCTGACCTGCGCCCATTGAAAGCACTGGCCCTGCGAGATCGACGCGCCGCAAAGCGTACAGGCGATGACCGCGAGCGTGCTCGAGAGCGCACAAACCCGCCAACGACGCGCCGCAGCGCCGAAATGGCAACTCGTCATCTTGACACCTCCCACGAGCCAGGCGCGATCGGGGCCGATCGCCGGAAACGCATGCGTCCCCAAGCCCTTGTCCAGTGATGATAGGCGGATTCGCCCTTGCCGCCCAACTCCGGAACCGGCACGACGGCTGTGGATGGCGCTCGGCGACGCGCTCTGAAGTGAGGCGCATGGCGGTTACCGAGCCGGTACGATTGAACCATGCAAGGCGCGACATTCCTGCCGCCGCATCGACTGGTTTTCGCGCTGCTGATCGCGGTCGTGATCGCCGGCTGCAAGCGGGCCGCGCCATCTTCGCTTCTGCCGACGCCTCCGCCGGGCATGGTCTACGTTCCCGGCGGGACGACGCGCATCGGCTCGACCAGCGGCCTGCCGCAGGAGCAGCCGGTCTTCTCCGCCGAGGTCAAGCCCTTCTTCCTCGACATTCATCCCGTGACTGTCGCACAGTACCGCGCCTTCGTCGAGGCGACGGCGTACGCCACCCAGGCGGAGACGCTCGGCGACTCGGCGGTGTTCGACTTCTCCACCGGCGAGTGGTCGCTGCTCAACGGGGCGACGTGGCATCATCCCTTCGGACCCGATCAGCCCGCCGCGCCCGACGACCATCCCGTCACGCAGGTCTCATGGAACGATGCGGTGGCGTACTGCGAGTGGGCGGGCAAGCGCCTGCCGACGGAGGTCGAGTGGGAGCACGCGGCGCGCGGCGCGAAGATCGGCGGGCCGATGTATGCCTGGGGCGATTCGCTCATCCTCGACGGCCGCTACATGGCCAACACCTGGCAGGGGCGATTCCCCGATTTCAACACGGGCGCGGACGGGTATCTCACGACTTCGCCGGTGGGCGTCTTCGGCGCCACGCCCCTGGGTCTCACCGACATGGGGGGCAACGTGTGGGAGTGGGTGCAGGACTGGTTCCGTCCCTATTCCGAAAGGGGAAAACCCCATCAGCCCACGGAGGAGAGCACGAAGGTCCAGCGCGGCGGATCGTTTCTGTGCGACCCGGCGGTCTGCCACGGCTATCGCGTCTCCGGCCGCGGCGACTCCACGCCTGAAACGGGGCTGTGCCACACCGGCTTCCGCGGCGCACAGGATGTGCCGGTACAATGACCGACCCCGTGGTGAAAGGCGAGGAGCCTCATGGCGACCAAGACGCGGCCCGATCCGGAACGGCAGATCGATCTTGACCTGGTGCGCGCCACCGAGAACGCGGCGCTCGCAGCGTGGAAGTGGTTCGGCAAGGGAGACAAGAACATCGCCGACGCCGCCGCCTCCGACGCGATGCGCGGCATGTTTCAACTCATCGCCTGCAAGGGCCTGGTGCGCATCGGCGAAGGGCGCAAGGACAACGCGCCGGGCATCTTCACCGACGAGCGGCTGGGCACGTGGGAGGAAGACGGCGTGCCGCTGGCCGTCGCCGTCGATCCCATCGATGGGACCACGCTGACGGCCAAGGGGCTTCCGGGCGCCGTCTCGGTGCTGGCGGTGGCGGCGTGTGAGAATCCCGATGATGATCCGGCGGAACTCTTTCCCGTCATCCCCTCACACTACATGGAGAAGATCGCCTACGGCCCGAAGGTGGCCGAAGGGCCGGGCAAGGTTCGCATGGATGCGCCGATCGATGAGAACCTCGACATCATCGCCTTCAAACTCAAGAAGCGCGTGAAGGATCTCGTGGCGGTATTGCTTGATCGGCCGCGGCACCAGCACATCATCGACTCCATCCGCAAGGCGGGATGCGGCATCCGCCTCATCTCCGACGGCGACGTGGCGGCGGCCATCGCGCCGAGCCTGCCCAACTCGGGCGTCGATCTCTACATCGGCATCGGCGGCAGTCCCGAGGCGGTCATCGCCGCGGCGGCGATCAAGTGCCTCGGCGGCGAGCAACTCAGCCGCATCTGGCCCCGCCACGACGCCGAGCGCCAATCGCTCATCAGGGAACACGGCTGCACCGAAGCCGACCTGGCGAAGATCTGGACCGTCAACGAAATGGCCAAGGGCGATCACATCATCTTCGTCGCCACCGGCATCAGCGATTCCCCCATGCTCCGAGGCATCCGCTACGACCAGCAGCACTGCATCACCGAGAGCGTGCTCATGCGCTCGCGCTTCCGCACCGTGCGCCGCATCGAGGCGTTCCACAACATCGACAGCAAGACGATCCGCCTCGCGTCGTCGGGGGAAGAGATGCGGCTGTAGCGCGCGGCGGCGCTGCGGTGAGATGCGTGTGCGCTGAAGCGAAGACGCAAGCAGGCGCGGCGCCGTCTGGCGCCGTCGGGGCGTTCATCCGCCCCCGTCTTCTCCGGCCGGCGCGTTCTCATCGAGGACGAGATCGCCGAGAGTGGTGTCCTGGATCACGAGTTTCGAGATGCCGGATACCTCGGGATTCCCGGTGGTGTTGATGTAGACGGTGAGGTCCATCGTGGCGGAGCACGTCGCGTTGGTGAAACGGAGTTGTCCGGGGATGCTGAACGTCGCCTCGCCGGGCCCGCTCGGATTGAAGGGCGGGTTCGGCGCCGGCACCCATTCGATCACATTGCCGTAGCGTTTCGTGATCTCATCTGCGAAGCCCTGCAACTGCGCATCGGAAATCGCGGCATCGGCGTCAGGGTGAAGGTAGGTCCGCGCCGAGACCAGATCGCCCACCTGGAGATCCTTCAGAAAGGGCGTCGGTCCGGTGGCGAGGAAGATCCCCGTGCGAGCCCAGTTCCTGAGGTACGGCGCGAAGACTTTCACGGCCGCCGCCTGCCCGATGAGCGAAAGGATGGCGATGACGATCGCGGCGAAGGCAAGCCCCGTGCCCTTGCGCCGGCCGTTCGAGGAACTCACGGAGACCATGCCGGCGATCCCCAGCAGCAGTCCCAGGAGCGAGGTGAGCGGACAGCAGAAGATGACGCTCGAAACGAGCGCCGAAACGCACAGCAGGCTGGTGCGGGGCGGCTCGCCTCCAGAGTGGGAAGCGGGGTCGTAAATGCCGGCGTCGTACTGGCTCATGCGGTCATCCATCCAATCAGGGAGGTGGTCCGGTTACTTGTTCGGAATGCTCAGGGGCACGATAAACCACTCAGGGCGTTTCATCCAGCACATCGTGTACGCGAATCCACTCCCAGCGCGGCTTCCACTTCTCCACCACCATCACGTGGCTGGGGTGATGCACGTATTTCCGGTAGGCCTCTTCCGTCTCGAAACCCACGAAGAAGCCGACATCGTAGTCGCCATCGACATTCGTGCGGCCGGCATCCAGGTGGGTGCCGGCGTAATAAGACATGACTCCGGGGATCGTCGCCAGATGCTCGTCGCAGTCGGCGATGAGTTCGCCGGCCCCGGCGGGATCATGGAGTTTGAAGAAGGCGAGGTGATTGATCCGCGCCGGGCGCGGCGCACGGCCATCCGAGAAATCGCACCATGTCCCGGAACATCCGCTCAGCAGGAGGGCGAGGAGCAGGAGTATCGCCACACATCCGCAGCGGTACGGCGAGGCGAAGGTTGACCGAGACATGCTCATGATTCACTCCAGTGATTTGAAGATCAATCCAGTCGGCATCTTGGGCCAGAAGAACGTTGAATTGGGCGGGAGCAGATCACCGCTGGGCGCGATCGCCAGCACCTCCGCCAAGGGGACCGGGAGCATCACGACGCCGAGTTGAGCGCCCGGAAGGGTCCGATCAGGCTGCTCGAGGTCGGCGACATCAAAGACCGGCCGACGCGACAGTTCCTTCCCCCCGTTGAGTTGCTCGCACAGGGTGCGCCGCACGAGCAGCCGCTCACAGACGACGGGCGCGGCCCGGCGCCACGTTTCAGGGGCTTGCGGAAACTGCTCGGCGAGCGGATCGATGAAGCGCGTGGTCATCACGAAGCAGCGGCGCGAGGCGAAGTCCACCAGCCCGATCGGATGGGAGCGCTCGAACCAGGCCCGCGCGACGTGTTCGGCGAGTTCGCTGGGCCCGCCGGGAACCTCCTCGAATCGGCAAAGATCATCCATCGCTTCGAAGACCGCCTGAATGCTGAAGCGATCGATGTCGCCGAACACATGGTGCATGGCGCGGATGGACATGCCCGTGTCCTCCTGCGCGACGAGCGCGAAGAGGCACGACCGGGCCGCGGGCGGCGCGGCGGAGCCGAGCGATTCGAGATAGGCGAGTTGCGAGGCATAACGGTGGTGCCCGTCGGCGACGATCACCTCGCGGCGCCCGAAGGCGAGCAAGAGCCTCTCCATCAGCCGCTCATCCTCGACGAGCCAGAGTTCCGAGAGCGCGTGATCCGTCGAGACGCCGACGAGGCTTGGCTCCGTGTGCATCTCCACGTGCCGATAGACCTCCTCGACTGAGCCTTCCTCATCGCTGTACAGGCCGAAGATCGGGGAGGTCTGGACTCGCAGCGCGTTGAGCAGCGCCAGCCGGTCGCCGCGCGGTCCCGATCCGGTCTCCTCATGCGCGAAGAGCCCGGTACTGGAACCGAGCGGCGCCAGCGGCAACTCCGCGAGCACCGCGTGGCGTCGCACCACGTGCCGCCCCTCCGCAAAAGTCTGGCGCAGCACGCCGATCGCCGGCCGCGCCATCGGGGTCAACGTCCCGTTCGCAATCCAGGAGTCGAAGGTCTGCCGGGCTTGCCTGTATGCGGCATCGGGTCCGACGCGATCGACGGGCACCTGAGGGACATCCACCCCCACGCTACAGGCCGGGTCGATCGCGAGAAGCCGCCGGCGCAGTTCGGTGGTGACGACGTCATAAGGCGGGGCGAGCCGCGAGGTGATGTCGCGCGGACCGCTCGCGCCCTGATCGGCAAACCTCCATGCATGGCAGATTGGCGCAATGCCCGGCATTCCCCGCGGTGTCCCCTGTTGGATTCGCGTTAGGCTAGGGGGCCGCGCCGAAGGGAACAAGCCGAGGTGGTCCGTGCTGGGGCGAAGTGGCGCGCCTCAGCGGCGCGGCCGGCCAGGCGCCACGATGTCAACCAGGCGCAATCTCGCGTTGAGGCCGAAGAGATCATCGCGCAGCCGCAGGTACTCACGCTCCAGTTCGGCGCGACGGGCGGGATCTTCAGAACCCGCGGTCCGCTCCGCCAGCCGGGCGATCTGCTCGGAGACTTCGGAGATGCGCCCGCGCAGTTCCTCGGTGATCGCCTGGCGCTGCGCTAGGGCGCCGGTCGATTCGGCGCTCGACTCGAGGGCGGAACGGTCGCTGCGGCGCAGATCGATCGCCATTTTCGGCCTGGGAGGGAATTGCTCTCGCCGCCGCGCGTTCCACATGTCCAGCATGTCGCGCTTCATCTCGGTGATGTAACCTTCGAATTCGCGCAACTGCGTCGGATCGGCGAGGGGGAACTCCACGTTCAGTTCGACCTCTCTTTCGACCGCCTGACGACGGATGCGGGCTTTTACAACGTCTCCCGGCTGGAGCGGGAACATGATGCGTCGAAGTTCTTTCGGCTGCTCCATGCGGTCCTGCGTCAGCGTCACGCCGTTGAGCATCAGAAATCGATCGCCGCGCTGAAGCACCCGGGCGGCCGGCGCTTCCTGTCGGACCGACCTGATGACGGGCGTCTCGGTCTCGAACTCGATCCCGATCGCGCCGGGGCACGCCACATATCGTGATCGAGCCGCGAGCATGAATCGCTCGGTGGTCTCGGGCGCCAACTCTTCCCAGCGCTGCTTGACGAACGCCTCGATCGCCTGTCCGGTGATGAGAACGTCGGCACTCAGTTTCTGGCCGGCTCCCTCGCGAACCTCCAGCCGCGGGTCGTTCAGTTGCGAGGCGTAATCGCGGAGTCGCGCCTCGGCATCGGGGTCGGTGGCCAGGCGATCATCGGCCCACGCCGCACCCAGAGCGAGGCAGGCCAGCGCCGCCGCCGCTCGAATCGCATTTGCTCCACCTGTTCCGCCCATGGTGCAACTCCTGCGGCTCGCCTCGCGGGGGCGGCCGTTCGCCGGGACCGATGATTGTACCGGGGAAACGGGAGCAGGACGCGACCGACGGCCGCGTGGCGTTGAAGGCTCTGCGGGCTGGTTCAATCGACCGGGATTGCCCCGGGGATCGCCGCGCCATCTCTGCGCCTCAATCGGGCATGATGGCGGGCGATGAGCGGGCCCAGGTCGCGGTCGATCGGAGGGTTGAGACCCGCCGGGAGATCGGCGCCGTCAGTCCTGGTTGCCTCGGGATCGGAGCGATCCAAGGCCTCACCCCGACCCTCGCTGAATTGCCGCCGCCACTGGGCGATCTCCGCCTCGATCGCATCGACGTCTGCGCGGCGACGTTGCAGTTCCACTTGCGCCTGCGACTCGAGCAACCGGATCGCGTCCTGATCGCTTCGCAATTGTTCAAGCGCCCGGCGGCGTGTGCCATCCGCGAGATCATCGGCTGAGATCCAGGAGTATCGCGCGGCTTGCACTGCGGCATTGGCCGCCCGTTGCCGCGACTGCTCCGCCTGCCCGAGGGCGGCCTGTTGAAGCGAAGTCCGAAGCATGCTCAGGCGCATCTGGACCGCGTCAACCTGAGCCTGAGCCGCCATCGCCTCGCGCTGGAGCGCTTCAAGGCGAGCGGTTTGCTCGACGGTGAGGATGATCGGAGCATCGGCCTCAATGTCCGGCGCGGCGCCGTCCGCAAGCGACGGCTCTACCGCCGGTGAGCCGGCTGCGGCGCTGGGAGAGTCGATCTCCGCCCTCGCGCCGGTCGGGCCGGACATTGATGCGGCGGAACCCAGCGCCATGACGACGATCATCACGCTGAAGCAACTGCCCAGAGCCGCGCCCGCGCCGGCGAGACGGGTCGGCCCCGTGGTCGGTTCGTCGAGTTCATCATCACCAGGAATCGACTCGGAATCATCCGCGAGAAAGTCGAGTTTGACCGCAGGCGGCTGAGCCACGACATCGTGCGCTGCGCCGGCCGGGTCCGAGAACTGGAGGATTGCCTTGCGACCATCGCGCATCGATCGGAGGCAATCGGCACGATGGGAGGGCCGGTTAAGGGATGCGAGCACGACGTGCTGGACGGGTCATCCGCAGGCCGCACAGACCGCTGAACCCGCCACAGGGGGCGCGTAGAATCGCCGCTGGATGGGCAATTGCGAGGTCGCCGGTCCGCCGGCGGCTCGTGCATAACTCCGATTGGAGGCGGCCTGGTGATGCGACGCATCCCGATCGTCGGCGGCAACTGGAAAATGAACACAAATTGCGCCTCGGCCCGGACACTTGCCGCCGCGGTCGCGTCATCGCACCGCGCCTCGTCGGGTGTGGAGGTCGTCCTCTTTCCGCCATTTCCCTATCTGATTGAGGTCGGCGCTGTCCTGCGAGATTCCGCGGTGATGCTCGGCGCTCAGGATCTGTGTCACGAGGCGGACGGGGCCTTCACCGGCGAGGTCAGCGCGGCGATGCTCCGCGATTGCGGCTGCACCTGGGTGCTGGTCGGCCACAGCGAGCGCCGCCACCTCATCGGCGAGAGCGATGAACTGGTGAACCACAAGACTCTGGCGGCAGTCAGGGCCGGCCTCAACGTCATTCTCTGCATCGGGGAGACCCGCGCCCAGCGCGAAGGGGGGCAGACGGATGCGGTCAATACCGGACAGTTGACCGCCGGTCTTCGGGGCGTGACCGCGGATCAGATGAAGCGCGTGGTCATCGCCTACGAGCCGGTCTGGGCCATCGGGACGGGGTTGACGGCCACTCCGGAGGACGCGCAGGCCGCCCACGCCGCCGTGCGCCGGACCCTGGCGGGGCTGTTCAACTCGACCATTGCGGAGGCGACCCGAATCGAGTACGGCGGTTCGATGAAACCAGGCAATGCGGCGGGCTTGATGAGAATGCAGGACATCGACGGCGGACTAATTGGCGGGGCGTCCCTCAACGCCGGCGATTTCGGCGCTATTGTTCACGCTGCCGCTCAATCCTGATTTCAAGGTTCAGGGGCGGCCGATCATCGGGCGGATCGTCCGGGTTTCGAGACCGGCCGTCGGTCCTTCAAGGTAGCACTCCTCATGGGCATTCTTTCGATTCTCCTGTCGCTTGTGTTCCTCATCGTCGCGGTGGCGCTGATCCTGGTGATCCTGGTGCAGCGGCCGCAGGGCGGCGGTCTGGCCGGAGCCTTTGGCGGAGCGGGTGGGGCCAGCAGCCAATCGGCCTTCGGCGCCAAGACCGGCGACATGCTGACCTACGCCACCGTGACCATCTTCATCCTCTTCCTCCTCACCTCGATGGGGATGGTGTGGATGAACCAGTCGCTCTTCGTCGGGTCCGCGCCGGCTCCGCCGAACGCACCTTCGCGGCTGGCCGTCAAGGTCGATTCGCCGACGAAAATCCTCCTCACCTGGGCCGACAACTCGCGCAACGAGACCGGATTCGTCATCCAGCGATCCTCCGACGGGCTGACGGGCTGGAGCGAAGTGACGGCGGTCGATGAGGACGTGACGACCCACACCCTCCCCGGGCTCACGCCTGAATCGACGTACTTCTTCCGCGTGCTGGCGAGAAACAGCGAAGGCCTTTCCAACCCGACCGATGCGATCCCGGTCACGCTTCCCAAGGCGGAGCCGGTCGAACCCGGCGTCGAAGCAGAGGGCGAGGGCGCCGGGTTCGATGACAACCCCGCCCAGCCCGCCCCCGCCGACGGCGGCTGATCCCTCGCCGAGGACTTCCCCACGTGATTCGTTCGATGACCGGTTTCGGCGAGGCGATCAGGGATGTGCAGTCCATCCACTACGCCGTCGAAGTGCGCTCCATCAACAACAAGTTCTACAAGGCTTCGATGCGCCTGCCCGAGGAACTCGAGGGTCTGGAGGCGGAGATCGATACGCGCCTTCGCCGGCGACTGACGCGCGGCTCCATCACGCTCAAGGTCCGCATGTCGGATCCGACGGCGCGGGCCGCGTACCGGCTCAACATCGAGGCGCTCCAGTCGTACATCGAGCGGCTCGGACAACTGCCGCACGAAGTCGGCCACCCGGTGCCCATCGACGTGGCGGGGCTGATTCAACTCCCCGGCGTGCTTCAGCCGCCCTCTGACTTTGAGTCGCGCATCGAGAAGGCTAAACCCGTCGTACACGAACTCCTCGATCTCGCCTGTGATCGGCTCATCGAAATGCGCGACCGCGAAGGCGCCATGCTCCACCAGGATCTGCACCGCCACTACCAGGCGATCTGCACGCGCCTCGAGCGCATCGCCGCCCGCACGCAGCCGGTCGTCGAGGAGTATCACCAGCGGCTTCGGCAGCGGATCGAGTCGATGCTCAAGGACGCGAGCATTCACGTGAATGAGGCGGACCTGGTGCGCGAGGTGGCGATCTACGCCGAGCGAAGCGACATCGCCGAGGAGATCACCCGCCTCAACGCCCATCTGAGCCAGTTCCGCGACCTCATCGACAGCGACGGGTGCGAGCCGGTCGGCCGCACGCTGGACTTCCTCGCCCAGGAACTGCTTCGCGAAGCGAACACGATCGCCAGCAAGTCCAACGACGCACAGATCAGCCGGGACATCGTCGAGGTCAAGGGCGCGATCGATCGGATCAAGGAACAGGTGCAGAACGTCGAGTGATCGACGGGGATGATGATGGCCGAGAGCACTCCACAGGACATCCGGACGGATGCGGCGCTGGCGATCGCGTGCAGTCAGTACGACCTGGGACCGATCCACACGATCGTCGAGGCGGTGATCGGTTCGCGCCGGTCGCGCAAATGGGTCATCGGGGCCAAGCGCGGCGAATTCGTGCTCAAGGAGCGCTCCGAAGCGCTGGCCACGGTCGAGCAGGTCGCCTTCGCCCACGAAGTGCAGTTGCGCCTCGAGCAGGCGCAGTTCCCCGTGGCGGCGCTCATCGGCACGCGCGAGGGCAACCGCTCGCTCTATCAGGGCAACGAGCGCATCTACGAACTCACCCGACTCATCCGCGGCAGTTCCTTCGACCGGGGCGCCGAGCAGGCGCGCGAGGCGGGGCGCACGCTGGCGTGGCTGCATGAAGCGCTGAGCGGCATGGAAGTTCCCGCCCTCTCCACCTCCACGCCCTTTCACCGCCGCCCGGACCTCGCGGGGATTGCCGACCACATCCCCCGCGCCATTCGCATCGTCACCGGCAAAGAGGAGGATCGCAAGACCGCCTCCGAGATCGTCAAGCGCCTCTACAACGCCTACGACCAACTCGTGCAGCGCACCGACCTCATGGGCTTCGCCCAGTGGCCGCGCTTTGTCGTGCATGGAGACTGGCACCCGGGCAACCTCCTCTTCAACGAAGACGGCAACGTGACGGGGGTCTTCGACTTCGACACCGCGCGACTCGAACCGCGTATCGGCGACGTCGCCAACGGCGCCCTCCAGTTCGCCATGAAAATCACCTCCGACGATCCTTTCAGCCATCCCGACGGACTGAACGAATCCATCCTCCTCGCGTTCCTGAGCGGCTACGACTCGCACGATGCCTCGCTCATGCTCAGCGTGACCGAAGTGCAGGCGCTGGCCTCGCTGATGGCCGAGGCGCTCATTGCCGAATCGTTCCCCGTCATTGCACAGACCGGGAGGTTCGGCCGATGGGGCGGGCTGGACTTCCTCCAGATTGTCGATCGCAAGGTGAAATGGCTCACGACCGCGGCCGAGGAATTGCTGGCCCGCTTGAATCAGGAATAACGACTCGCAGTCCCGGAAGGCCCTCTCTTCGTGCAGGTCATCACGCTTCTCATCGTCGCGATGGTGTACCTGTCGGAAGATGCGGCGCGTTGGTGGCCCTGGCCGCTTGATCTCACGGTCAACCAGCGCCTCCTCATCGCGCTGCTCGGCCCGCTCGTGCTCGTCTTTCCGGCCTGGGCGGCGCTGCGCGGCTGCCTGCGCCGCATGAACACTCGAGGCTCGTGGAAGGCGCTGCTGCTCGCCGATCGCCTCATGGTCGCGGCGATGTGGCTCGCGCTGGCGCTGCACGCCTTCAACATCGCCGCACTCGACCTGCACGGCACGATTCGCACCCGCCTGGGCGACTGGGTGCTCGTTGACGAAGTCATCGCCCTGCTGCCCCCGCTGGCGGCCATCCTCGGCGCGTGGTGGGCGTATTACCCGATCAACCGCCGGCTCCGCGAGGCGAGCCTGATCCGCCACCTCGACACCGGTCGCGCCATCTATCCCGTCTGGACGCGCGGCGAGTATCTCACATCGCAGGTGAGGCTGCACTTCGGGCTTGTCCTGCTTCCCGCCCTGCTCATCATGGGATGGGCCGAGGGGGTTGACTTCTTCTGGCGCGCCTCGGTGAGCGATGAAGTGCCGCCCTGGTGGCGCCACGCGGCGCTGGGCCTCGGCGTGGCCGCGATTTTCCTCTTCGCCCCCGCCCTCATGACGCGCATCTGGGACACCGCGCCCTTGGGCGAGGGTGAATTGCGCGATCGACTCGAAGGACTCTGCAAGGCGCACGGCGTCCGCGTACGCCGCCTGCTCATCTGGAACACGCACGGAGGGATGATCAACGGCGCGGTGATGGGGCTGCTCGGGCCGCTCCGCTACGTCCTGCTCACCGACGCCCTGCTCGACGCGATGACGACGCGGCAGGTCGAGGCGGTCATGGCGCACGAGATCGGCCACGCACGTCGGCATCACCTGCCCTGGCTGGCGATCACGCTCATGGCCATCCTCTCGACGGCGGCGCTGGCGACCACGCTGGCGATGCGCGGCCTCGATCCGCTCGTGAACGGATCGGCGGAAGTCGATCTCGTCCCGCCCTGGGAGATTCGGATCGAACCGATGCGCCGCCGCGGCAACGGACCGATGCCCTTTCCCGAACCCGTCGCGGCGGCGGAGTGGATCGAGCCGGTCGGCCTCATCGCCACGGTGGTCATTTCGCTGAGCGTCTTCGGGTGGACGAGTCGCCGCTTTGAGAGGCAGGCGGACACGTTCGCCGTGCAGCAACTCGCCGGCATGACGCGCGACGACGGGCGCGAGGCGATCATCACCGCCGACGCCGCCGAAGCGATGACCGAGGCGCTCCAGGTCGTCGCGGAACTCAATCACATTCCGACCAGACGCCGCAGTTGGCGCCACGGTTCAATCCGCTGGCGGCAGGACTATCTGCGCACGCTCGTCGGTCGGCGGTGCAATGACGTGCCGATCGACCGGCAGATGCGGCTCATTGAGATCGCCGCGGCGATCGCGCTCACGGCATCACTCGCGGCGACGTGGTGGCTGGACGGGTTTGGGTGAGAAATCGGCTTGCATGGTCGCCGGTTTCCGCACAATGGCGCGGCTACGGCACCTCGGCGACGTTGGACAGCAGGCATTCGCGCAGATCGACGAACTGCAAGTAGCCATCGCAACGCCCTGGCGCGGCATAGCCTTGAATCTCAACTGAACCAAACTCGTCAACGCGGAACAATCCGACGAGTGCCGCGCCCGGCGGGCCGATATCGAGGTACATCGGTCCGCAACCCTCAATCCACTGGAACCACTGCCTTCGAGTACCACCATAGAACAGGACGGCCAACCCGTTGGGCCGCGCACGGGTCAACCGCAGCCCGACTTGTCCTGGACAGTGACCGCCCACCTCCAGCAGCGGCGTGATGCGAAGCGTCAGATAGGCTGGGTCGCTGAGAAGTTCACCGCACTCCCGCCGTACGAAGACATCATAAGCGCCGACATCCGACTCGCCGACGTTCCGAATCCTCAGCGAGGCCGTCTGACTGCCGCTGATGCGTTCGCCGTCCACGAGCGGCGCGCCGTCCTTACGCCATTGATAGGTCATCGGCCCGGAGCCGACGGCCCGGACCTGGAAGCCCGAGTCGTGGCCGGGGATGACGATCGTGGAGCGAGGATGGTCGATGATCGAAAGAAAAGTGTCCGGGTCCGCCTCCAAGGTGTCGGCGAACCACTGGTAATCCGTGCGTCCGCCGAAGAGCACAAGTCGATTCCTTGACGCATCATAGATTAGTCTATGAGAGGATCTTGCCAGGCTTGCGTCCTTCGATCGCAGCGACCAGTCATCTCCATCCCACTCCCATGTCTCGTCGTTGTAAACACCATCGCTGACGCCGCCAGTGAGTATTACGCTGCCGCGCGTTGCGTCGAAGGCCGCGTCGAAAGAAAACCAAATCTCGGGTACAGTGTACCGGCCGATCTGAATCCAGCCGTTGCGGTCCCACTCCCAGATCTCGTTGTACGGAGAGCTCGCAATCAAGACCACGCGCCCGCGCACGGAATCGGTCACGAGAACAAAGCCCGTCATCGGAGGACCATTGATCGCAATCCGCAGCCAGCGGCTCCCCGTCCAGGCCCAGGTTCGGGCTGGTCCGGTGCTCCCCTCGAACAGAATGATTCGCCCGATCGAAGGATCGAATGCCATTGAACGCTCTCTCGAGATCTCAGGTCCTGTCTCCGAGAGTAGATGCCACTGCTGCCCATCCCACTCCCACGTATCGGTTGGGCGGCCGGCGGCGGTCAACCCTCCGTAGAGCATGACGCGGTCGCGCACCGGGTCGTAGGCAATGTTCGCGCCGGTGCGCGCCGTCGGACCGGTCACCTGAAGTTGCGTCCAATCCGACCCGTCCCAGGTCCACGTGTCATCGTACCTCACGGATCGTGAGTCGACGATGCGTCCACCACCGAAAAGAAGCGTCTTGCCCTCTCTCTCCATATAGACCATCGCACACTGTGAGCGAGGCAACGGGCCGGGCGCTGCGATCTCCTCCCACCCCGCGCATTGCCGGGCATTCGTGCGGCTCGTCGCGCAGGTCATGAACGCCATCAGCACGATGACGGCCTGAACAGTCGCACGATGCTTCTGCGGTCCATGAGTCCTGGGCAACATGAGCGGTCTCCTGAAGAGAAACACCGACAAACTCGCAATACATTGTACAGGGAAGAGTGCCCGGTCCAGCGCGGAATCCGGCGAATCGGATCAGCAAATCGGGCAACGATCCTGCGAACAGAGTGCGAACGCGCCGTCGCGATCATCGCCGGTTCTTCACGAGTGTCCGATGCTCGCGGCGTGTTCGCGGGCGGCGGCGACGATTCGCTCGGCCGTGCGCACCGCGGCGAATCCCGCGTGGACATCCACCACAGGCCGTCCCCCCTCGCGCACCACGCGCACGAAGTCGCGCAACTGCATCTGCAACTGGTCCGCATCATCCACTTCGAGCGGCTCGATGTTCACCAGATCGGTGTAGTCGAGATCGGAGAGATCGCGGCCGGCGGCGAGTTCGCGGCGCACGTGCGCCAACTGCTCCTCGTTGGCGGTGCGGCGGATCATCAGACCTGTCTTTTTCGCAAAGTCGATGCTGGCATAGGCATCCTCCGCCACGATGCGGATCTTGCGCTCGGTCTTGAGCGCGAGTCGGCTGGCGGTGATGTTGGCGACGCAGCCGCCGGGGAACTCAAGGCGCGCGTTGCAGACATCCTCGGCCGCGCCGAGCACCGCCACCGCGCTCGCCTGCACGCGCGACGGCTCGCCGCCCGTGAGCATGAGCACGACGTCCAGATCGTGGATCATCATGTCGAGCACGACCCCGACATCCACGCTGCGAAAGGTCATCGGGCTCACGCGATGCACCTCGATGAAGCGGGGCACGAGGTCGGCATGCGCCGCCAGCGCCCGCACCGCCGGGTTGTAGCGCTCGATGTGGCCGACCTGGAGGATGGTGCCCGTCGCGTCGGCGAGGTCGGCGAGTTGATGCGCTTCGGCCACATCCGGCGCGAGCGGCTTCTCGATGAGGCACGCCACGCCGGCACGGAGCAGCGGCTCGGCCACGCGGCGATGGTCGCGCGTCGGCACCGCCACCGTCACCGCCTCGACGTCCGCCGCGATCAGGCTCGCCTCATCGGGAAACGCGCGGGTCTGAAACTCCGACGCCACGCTTCGGGCGCGCGCTCCATCCGCATCGACGATCCCGACGAGATGCACGTCGGACATGCTCGCATACTGACGCGCGTGGTGGCGACCCATGCGGCCGACCCCGACCACTCCGACGCGCAACCGATCCTTCGTGTTTCCTTCAGGCATGAGGCCTGATCGTAAGCGCCTTGCGGCCGTGGGTGGATCGAGTCGAGTTCATTCGCCGTCCCGCAGGAGGAGGGTTCCTTCGCGGTCGCCGATTTCCCGGCCCTCTTTGACTCGTTCCATCATCCGCGCGGTCTTGTCGTCAAACTGGTGGCGGTACTTGATGCTCCAGCCGACCATCGCCCGCAGGCGCAGCAGCGAATGGGCGAAGAAGAGTTGGGCGGCGAGCAGGCCGATGGCCACGAGGTAGCCGCTCATGCAGCACACGGGAACCAGGCCGCTTCGCGCCTGGATGACCTGCGTGAGGGCAAAGAAGGGCGCCCAGAAAGAGGCGCAGAACCCGATCGCCCACGCCACGTTCCAGAATCGATCGCCCAGCGCATCATCGTGTCCGGCGATGGCGATCTGCCGCAAGAGCAGACACGCGAGCGTCTGAAGCCCGAGCCACGCCAGCGAGACGAACGTCGCCAGCGCCATGAGCGACCCCCCGCTGACCGATCCCCGCCAGAGCGTGCGCGAGACCACGAGCGCGATCGTCAGCCCCGCCGCGAGCATGACCAGTGTGCGCATGATCACGGGCAGACGATTCTCGAATCGATTGCGCGGCGACTGTATCATGGTCCAGGCGCGCAGGCCCCGGAAGAGGGAGATGACGGCCAGCACGAGCATGAGGGCGGTGAGCAGGCCGATGAAGTCTCCCAGCAGGCCGTAGAACACCCAGAACCAGATCAGCATCCCTCCGATCCACGCGAACCACCCGAGCAGCAGCGCCCGCGCGAGGCGCTGGAGGTGGGCGGTCTGCGCCTCGGCCAGCCCTTGGCCCCGAAGGGGGATGATGGGCCGGCCGCACTCCGGGCAGCGCTGCCCTTCGCGCAGGCCGCGCAGCGCGTTGCCGCACGCCGGGCAACAGCGATCGTCGTTGATCACTCCCGGCGCCGTGAGGCCGCGCGACTTGTAGTATTCATCAACCTTGAAGAAGGGCATGGGGGGACATGGTAGAGGAGTCATGCACACCGTTCACGGGCGGCGGCCCGCCGCGCCTACGATCGCTGCAATGACGCCACGAGAACTCACGCCGCGCGAGATCGTCGCGGAACTGGACAAGTACATCATCGGCCAGGCGGACGCCAAACGGGCCGTCGCCATTGCGGTGCGCAACCGCTGGCGGCGCCAGCGCCTCGAGGGCGATCTGGCCTGCGAAGTCTCGCCGCGAAACATCATCATGATCGGCCCGACCGGCGTGGGCAAGACGGAGATCGCCCGCCGCCTCTCGCGGCTCGTCGATGCCCCGTTCATCAAGGTCGAGGCGACGAAGTTCACCGAAGTCGGCTACCACGGCCGCGACGTCGATTCCATGATCCGCGACCTGCTCGACCTCGCCATCAAAATGGTCCGCACCGAGCAGGCCGAGACCGTCAAGGCCAGGGCGCAGGAGGCCGTGGAACAGCGGCTCGTCTCGATCCTGCTGGGGCGCGAGCCTTCGGCCGGCGGATACGTCAGCGCCGACGAATCCGAGATGGGCGGTGAAGAGACGAGCCGCACCACCCGCGACCGAATGCTCGAACGATTGCGCCAGGGCGTCTTCGACGATCGTGAGATCGAGTTGACCATGCGCGAAACGCAGTCGATCCCGCTCTTCGGCGGCATGGGGCCGGACCAACTCGACCCCGGCGTGTCGAGCATGCTCGAGCAACTCATGCCCACCCGGCACAAGATGCGCAAGGTGAGCGTGCGCGAGGCGCGGCGCCTGCTGCTCGAAGAAGAGACGGACAAACTCATCGACCGCGACAAGATGATCCAGCAGGCGATCAACCGCACGGAGCAGTCGGGGATCATCTTCCTCGACGAAATCGACAAGATCGCAGCCTCGGCGAAGGGATCGAGCGCCGGCGCCGATGTCTCGCGCCAGGGCGTGCAGCGCGACCTGCTGCCCATCGTCGAAGGTTCGAGCGTGGCGACGCGGCACGGCATGGTGCAGACGGACCACATCCTCTTCATCGCGGCCGGGGCGTTTCACTCCGCCACGGTGAGCGACCTCATGCCCGAGTTGCAGGGGCGCTTTCCCATCCGCGTCGAACTCGCCGGCCTCACGCGCGACGACTTCATCCGCATCCTCCGCGAACCGGAGCACTCGCTGCTCAAGCAGCAGCAGGCGCTGCTGGGCACGGAAGGGCTGACGATCGAGATCGAAGAGGATGCGATCGACGCGATGGCGGACATCGCGGCCCGGGCGAACGCCACGATGGAGAACATCGGGGCGCGAAGGCTGATGACGATCGTGGAGCGCCTCTTCGAGAAGATCAGTTTCGAGGCGCCGGACATGCCGGCTCGGGGTGAAACCCGGGTCCGCATCACCGCGGCCATGGTGGGCGAGGAACTCGAATCGATCGTGGCCGATGAAGACCTGAGCCGGTTTGTCCTGTGAGGAGATCGAGATGCACGGCAGCGCCGGACATGGGGATTCATTTGTCTTTCATGCGACGACGATCATCTGCGTCCGACGCGAAGGGCAGGTCGCGATCGCCGGAGACGGGCAGGTGACGCTCGGCCAGACGGTGGCCAAGGCCAACGCCGTCAAAGTTCGCCGCCTCGAAGCGCTGGGCGCGGAGAATCGCGGCGTGCTGGTGGGCTTTGCCGGCTCGGCGGCGGATGCGTTCGCGCTGCTCGACCGTTTCGAGTCGCACCTCAAGGCCTCGCCGCAGAACCTCATGAAGGCCGCGATCGAACTCGCCAAGCAGTGGCGCACCGACCGCGTGATGCGGCGCCTCGAAAGCCTTCTGGCCGTGGCGGATGCGAAACAGAGCCTGATGATCTCGGGGCAAGGCGATGTGATCGAGCCGAGCGACGGCCTCATCGCCATCGGCAGCGGCGGGGCCTACGCCCAGGCGGCGGCGCGGGCCTTGCTTGAGCACACGCCGATGCCGGCGGGCGACGTGGCGCGCGAGAGCCTGCGCATCGCCGGCGAGATCTGCGTCTACACGAACACGAACATCACGGTCCTGACGCTCTGACCACGCAGCGCCTACTGCTATTGGAAGGTGTGACGGATCAAGTTGCTCGTGGCGCATGCCTCTTGCACGACCGCCTGCAAGAGCACGGTGCGCCCCGACGCGGCAGCGGGCACAAATACGTTCAACCGCGCCTCGCCTGCCGCATTGGCGATCGCCGATCCCGCGATCCTGGGATTGGCCAGGTCAACGGCCACGCCGCCGCAACCCGGAATCGGCGTCGAGCCGGCTGAGAAGCCCCAGACGAAATGCACGCGCCGGCCCTCGGGCGCTCCCGACGCGCGCAGCAGGTTGACCCGGCCCGCAGTCCCCGGCCGGGGCGCGTGCAGCAGCGGTTCACCTTCCACCAGCGACAGAACCAGGTTGATGTCCATCGACGCGAACGTCTGAGTGAGCGACTGGCCGCCCGAGCCCGGCCAGCGCACGATGAGATCGACAGCGGTTTCACTCCCAAGCCCGAACCACGCATCGCGGCCGTTCTGCGATGAGAATCCGCCGTGCGCGGCGACTTCGCGATGGCCGAGCAGGCTGCCGGGCTCTCCGGCGTGGCCCGCAAGGTAGGCGCTGACCTTGGCGCCGATCGCGGCGCGGTTCGACCAGCCGGCGCCGCGGAGGTGGTGTTGGCCTTCGAGTTCGATCGCGAGCCAGGATCCCACCGCGCTGCGGTTCTCATAGAGATAGTTCTGCGTCGGTGAGTGCTCGTTTCCGGCGGCGAGGTCGAGATCGCCGTCGCCGTCCGCATCCGCCCACGCGACAGAGTCGGTGCTGCCCAGGCCGAACGCCGGCGCCTCGGTGAAGGTGCCGTCGCCGGCGTTGACGTAGAGGTAATTCTGATCGGCGCTGACGAAGTCTCCGTTGCCGACCGCGAGATCGAGATCGCCGTCGTTGTCGTAGTCGCCCCAGGCGATGGTATTGGTGTCGCGGGCGCCGAAGGCGGCGCGCGGGGTGAACGTGCCGTCGCCGTTGTTGACGTAGAGGTAGTTCTGTCCATCGTTCCAGTTGCCAACGGCGAGATCGAGGTCGCCGTCGTTGTCGGCGTCGGCCCACGCGACGCTGGCGGTGTCGCCCAGGCCGAACTGCTCCTCCTCGGTGAACGACCCGTCGCCATTGTTGACGTAGAGGTAGTTCCGTCCCGGCGCGTGAAACCCCCCGTTGCCGACGGCGAGATCGAGATCGCCATCGTTGTCGCAGTCTCCCCACGCGACCGAAACGGATTCGCCGATGCCGAACTGATCCTCGGCGGTGAAAGAGCCGTCGCCGTTGTTGCGGTACAGCCGATTCTGTTCCGGAAGTTGGAGGATTCCGTTGCCGAGCGCCATGTCGAGGTCGCCGTCATGGTCGCAATCGCCCCAAGCGACGGCGATCGTGCGATCGGCGCCGAATTGGGGCTGTTGAGTGAAGGTGCCGTCAGCGTTGTTGATGTAGAGGTAGTTCTGGGTGTTGAGCCCGATCCCCACAGCGAGGTCGGGATCGCCGTCCTCATCGAAGTCGGCCCAGACGATGGCAAAGGTGGCGCCGACGCCGAACTGGCTCTCCCCGGTGAAGACGCCACGACCATCATTGATGAAGAGCAGGTTGCCGCCGCCGTAGTTGCCGACAGCCAGATCGAGCGCTCCATCATCATTGGCGTCGGCCCAGGCGATCGGGATGGTCGAGCCGGCGCCGAACTCTGCGCGTTCGACAAAGACCTGCGCCTGGGCGCTCGGGGCAAAGGCCAGGAAAGTCAGAGCCAGGCAGGTGATGGTGATTGGAGCGATGGGGGAGCGCATCTGTCATATCTCCTTGAATGACCCGGGCGGCGCATCAGGATGGCGCGCGCCCCGCGGACCATCAATCATGCCCGACGACCATTGGGACGGCTTTCAAGGAATTGCTCGTTTGCGCACGTCACGCCCGGCGGAGAAGGTCGCGCACCGCGGAAGTCGGACGGTGAAACTCCCGCTGGAAGGCGGTCGAGAAATGGCTGTGACTCGAGAATCCCAGGTCGAGCGCCAGTCGAGTCAGGTCGTGCTCGCCGGCGGCCAGCCGTTCCACCGCCTCGTTGAAGCGCAGGCGGTGGACATAGCGCGACAAAGTCAATCCTGTTTGCGCATGGAAGACGCGGCACAGGTGATATGGTGAGATCGCGATGGCGCGGGCGATCGCGTCGAGAACCAGGGTGCTGCGGTATCGGGTGGCGAGCCAGACCTTGGCGCCGTCAACCAGTTCGCCGTGCGCCCGCTGCGTGTCGGGGCGCTTCGCGCGGAATCGACGCTGTCGCGTCTGGTAGGAAGCGAGAACCACTTGCTCGACCAGGTCGATCGCAGCCTCTTCGGTCTCGAGTGAATCGCCGCAGTGCGATCGCCTGAGGACGACTCGCTGTGCGATGCAGATTTCGGGCGTGATCGGGCTGTGCGTGAAGGCGAAGAGATGATCGGGACTCGCCGCATCGCGCTCGTCGTGTTCGCGCACGATCTCCCCGAGCAACTCGGAGTCGATGACGATTTCCGTGCCGCAGTCGCGGCAGTCGCACGCAAGGTGGCGAATCCTGAACTCCTCCCGTGGATTGAAAAAGAGCACGTGATTCGGGTCGGCCTGGACGACCTGACCTGCAACGTGCTTCACACACACACCGCACCGGGGAAGGGCCAGCGAGGGGCATGAAGTCACCATCGGGTGGCTCAGTTCCACTCCGGGATAGGCGCATTCATAGTCGTTGATGCGCACGAGCGGGCCGCGAAACATCGAATGGGAAGTGTGGAACTGGATCATTGGGCCCCTCCTGAGCGGACCGGTGAAAGAGTCTACATCAGCCGGCGTCGTTCACCAATGAAATGGCCGCTTCCCGCGCCTGAAGGGGAGTTATCGGGTGATCTCGGCGCGAATCGACGCGGACGGCCGACGGAATCCTCCGTGCTTGCACCCTGACTCTCCGGATGCTGTCCCGGACCTTTCCTTTCACGCTCGGCCGGGATCGAGGCCGATGTGTGCCCCCATGGCCGTTTGCCGACGAATTCGACGGCGGGGCGCGCGGCGGCGAGATCTCTCGTTTATCGCCGCCGGCCTGCACCGCTTCGCCGGCCTGCTCACCACCATCGTCCTTGTCTTGCACACCATCACCCTCACGCTCTTTCTGGCGCTGGCGGACTC
>Ga0326597_10001268_pt1 | contig 41312 bp, 34 predicted proteins | sample RVTome_12_FD_203789 | JGI IMG/M metagenome (GOLD analysis project Ga0326597, IMG submission 203789) | Soil microbial communities from uranium-contaminated site in the Upper Colorado River Basin, Wyoming, United States - RVT100D185 | ecosystem: Environmental > Terrestrial > Soil > Contaminated >... | reverse complement strand
CTGAGCCAGTGCGAGCGAGACGTCGGCCAAGGACACCGCACCCGAGGGCGGCCCCGAACGCCATGGCAGTCCGGGCATGCTGCTGGGCGTGCGATCCAGCTGCAACCCGTCGGCGATGCCGTCAGCAATCGAGCGGCCGGAACAACTTGCACGACTGCGCTCGCTCGCCTGCGATCTCGGGCAAGGCTTTCTGTTCGCACGACCACTTGTCCGCGAAGAGATCGACGAGATGCTAGAGTCGAAATCCAATCGATTGAACGTTGCATAGCGCGCGTATCGCCATTTGATGCGTCACGATGAACCGATGGTGCGGGCTCGCGGCCGAGTTGGCACGCGCTCTACAGAGCACGGAGCGATCCGAATGAGACTCAGCAACGCCCCTGGCGACGCCAGCCAGGCGGGCAGTTCGCTGTTGGCGTAGCGTTGGGATCGGGCGTGCTCGTTGCCGTTGCTGTGTTCGTTGGCGCCGGCGTATTGGTCGGCGTCGACGTCGGCGCACCGCCGTCTTCCGGGTAGAGCGACGTGACGCCATCGATATCGTCTTGGTGCAACGAACGCCGGAGGCCGCCGTAGTACGCGTACATGACGGCCTGCGTGATGGAGGAATGTCCGAGACCGAGAACATGACCGTTTTCGTGCAGCATGACGCTCTCAACGTCGTAGTCGCTGCCGTTCGTGCGCCACGAGACACGCGTGTTGAGGGCCATATCACCCTCGTCGGGGTCCGTCGTCGCGAACCAGGTGACGCCTAGCGTGCAGCGGCCGATGCTGCAGCGGCCGAGGTCCATCCAGGCAACGTCGTTGAAACCATCGAAGACCTGGCCGCCGGGACATTCCGCCACGAGGGATGGACAGCGCGTGGTGGTGCCGCCATAGGCGAACGCGAACTTCGACGTGGGCACGTCGGTCCAGGTCGCGTGTGTGTTGAGCAGGGCTGTCGCGCCGCCTCCAGCGGTAGGATCGGGCGCGGTCGATGGGCTGCCGGGGTTGTAGTACTGGACGACAAAGTCGTTCGTCGCGTTGTCGTCTGAGAACTCGTTCCAGACGAGGCCGCTGGCAACGAACTCACTGGGCTTGAGCGGTCGGGCTCCACGCTGGATGAGCTCAGCGCGCACCTCCTCGGCAGCATCCCGCCCGGGGGCGACGGCCACGAAGACTTCGACGTGCGCGTCGCGGCCATCAATAGTCAGCTCGCCGATGCCGGAGGCGACGGTGCCGCGCTCGCTGCCGGCAGCGCGATTGGGATCATTGAGCGCCAGGACGAGCGCCAGCGCGCTGAACCCAGAGACCGCCAGTGCAATGAAGAGGCGTTTCATGAGCGACAACCTCCACCGATGAATACCCCTGGGCGGGGCGCTCCGTTGCGGGGAAACGCTGACCGCAAAGTCTAATTTGCGAAGGATCAGGGCGTCAACGCCCACGTGTCAAGATTGCCGTTGGCTGGTCGCGGGGACGCTGGCGACAGGGCGGGCCTTGCACTCGGCAGCGCTCCTGCCGGGCGGAAAGCTGCTCACCGGTGGCTGCGGATGTCCGGGGCGGCCCGCTCGATCCCACACCGTAAGAGCGAGCTGGCGTCGGGCCCCGCCTCCCTCGACCAACTCGCTCCAAGTCTGCTCCCTTGCTGCAGGAAGCGGAGTCCATCGTCATCCTGCGCGCCGTCATTGTCAACGCCTCGGCGTCAAGCACGCCCGGCTTCTACGTCAAGCCTGGGGGGCCATGCGAGGCACCCTGCTTGCTGGTTCCCATCAACGCCGAGTTCTGCGAGTGATCCTTTACCAGCCCACACGACAGCACGAACGGCTCAGCTTCGCCCACAGACGATTCAGTTACCGGCACGCTCGGCGGCGCAACGTTGCTGTCTCTAGGGGCGCGATCGTGACACGCCATCCACCGCGGCCCGCTTCTCCATCGGATGCGCACCGAAGAACGCGGCCAACCCCCGCGCCACCGGCTCTGGACGCTCGATGTGCAGCAGATGAGCGACGTCCAAGACCGTGCACGTCTCCAGTTGCGTCAGCCACGACCGCAGCACCTCGTTGCTGTCCACGAACACCTGCTCTGATTTCGTGCCCGCGACCGAGAGCACCGGCTGGCGGATCATCGCCGCCTCCTCCGCCCCGAACTCCCAGGCGCTTAGCGCCGGCAGGTAGCTGCCGAAGAAGTTGTCCGCGTCCCGTATCGCCTGCGCGACACCGCCCGGCACGGTCCGCTCGATCACCTGCTGGCACGTCTCCCACTCGAGGCTGCAGGCCCCGCTGAGGAATGCCGCCATCGCCCCCGCCCGATCGCCGGATTCGTATGCAGCCAGCGCAGGCCCCACCTTCTCGAAGAACGCACCCGCGCTCGCCGCCGCATTGACGAGCGGCGGCTCCAGCAGCGCTAGCGTGTGCACGGCGTCCGGACGGTCGACCGCCATTTGCAGCGCGATCGCCGCGCCTGTCGAGTGACCCGCGACATGCGCGCATCCGTCCGTAAGCTGATCGATGAGCGCCGCCGCGTCCGCCGCATGCTGCGCGAAGCTCACCGGCTCCTCGGCGTTCGCGATGTCCGCCTTCCGCTGGTGGTAACGGATCAGCCGGTAACGCCCCCTGAGCGCCGGCTCGCGAAACAGCGGCAAGAAGCTGTCCGCGATCGGCCCCGGGCTGATTAGCAGCACCGGCTCGCCTGATCCGTCCGCTTCGTACTCGAACTCCGCGCCGTTGACGGTTGTCTTGCGCATGGCTTTCCTCCCGTTGAGAATGTCGGGCCCCCGCCATCGCGGGGGCTTCCACTCCTAATGCGTAACAATGCCGGTTACGCCGGTAACTTCCGGCGTTACAATTGGCGTGGTCGATGCGAAACGCAAGGGCCTCAGAGATGACCGAGACCGCCGCCCCCCAGGAGCTCCTCGCACGCGCGCGCGATGCCGCGTCGCGCGGCGACTGGCATCAGGCGTACGACCTCTTTGTCGACGCCGACGCGTGTTCCCGCCTCGCCGCGCCCGACCTCGCACAGCTGGCCGCCGTCGCCTACGCCGCGGGCCACATCGATGTCACCCTCACCGGGTGGGAGCGCGCGTACGGACAGAACGTCCGCGACGGAGACCCCGTATCGGCCGCTGCGGCCGCCATCCAAGTCGCCATGCACCTGCTCTTCGATACCGCGCTCATGGCTCCCGTTCGAGGCTGGACGAAGCGGGCTGAGCGCCTCCTCGAGGGCTTCGGCGAGACGCCGGTCCACGCATGGCTGGCCGTCGCCCGGAACTACGAGCGGATGCTCTCCGGCGACTTCCAGGCCGCGCGCGAGTGGGCACGTCGCGCAATCGATATCGGCGGCAGGCTCGATCCCGGCGCTGCCGCCATGGGTCGCGTCGCCGAAGCACGCAACCTCATCCTCGAAGGCGAAGTCGTGCAGGGCCTCGCCCTCCTCGACGAAGCCGCCGTTGTCACCGTCTCCGGCGAGCTCCCGCCTCTCCTTACGGGCGTTGTCTACTGCGAGCTCGTCTGCGCGCTGCAAGCTGTCGGCCAGTACGACCTCGCCGAACAGTGGACGGCCAACATGGAGCGCTGGCGGCAGGGACAACCCGTCGGCAGCATCCACGGACGCTGCCGCGTCCACCGCGCCGAGATCCTCCGCCTCCGCGGCTCATACGTCGAGGCCGAGCGGGAAGCGCTACGCGCCTGCGACGAGCTGCGCCCATACCTGCGCCGCGAGCTCGGCTGGCCGCTCTCCGAGCTCGGTCGCATCCGCCTCCGCAAAGGCGACATCGACGGTGCCGAGGAGGCATTCCTCGCCGTGCACACGGCTGGCTGGGACCCGCAGCCCGGCCTCGCACTCGTCCATCTCGCCCGCGGCGACGTCGCGCTGGCCGCCGCCTCCATCCGCGACGCCCTCGCCCACCCCTTGCATGTGCCGTCGAAGGAGTTACCGCCACACACTGGCCTCCGCCGCGCACCTCTCCTCGAGGCGCAGGTGGACATCGAGATCGCCGCAGGAAACGCCGAGGTCGCGCGAGCTGCGGCCGAAGAGCTCGCGCGAATAGCTGCCGCGTTCGAAAGCAAGGTGCTCGGCGCCGCCGCCGTCCTTGCACTGGGGAAGGTACAGCTCGCCGAAGGCAACGCCGCGGACGCGCGCGACGACTTCGAGACCGCCGTGCAACGGTGGAACGACATCGGCGCGCCCTGCGAAAGCGCGATTGCCCGCTTGGCGCTCGGTGAAGCACACCGCGCGCTGGGCAATGAGACCCTCGCCCTCATGGAGTTCCGCGCCGCTCGCGCCACTTTCGACGAGCTCGGCGCAGTCATCGATGCCGCCCGGGCCGCGCGCGCCTGTGGTGATCGGCCCCGACCCGGCGCGCAAGACGTGAGCATCGCGGCGCATCCACCCGCCTCCCCCGCCCAACCCGGTCTTGCTGCGGACAATCTGTTTCGACGCGAAGGCGACTACTGGTCCGTCGTGTTCGAAGGCCGTACCGTCCGCCTCCGCGATCTAAGGGGCATGGCCTACCTTGCCCGCCTCCTCGCAGCGCCCGGAACGGACGTCCACGTCCTCGATCTCGTCGCCGGCGAACGCGCCAACGACACACCGGCGTCTCCATCGACGGAACCCGGGTTGGCATTCGCAGGCGCTATCGACGCCGGCGCGCTGCTCGATGCACAGGCCAAGGAGTCCTACCGCCGCCGCCTCTCCGAAATCGAAGAAGACATCGACGAAGCACGGATCATGCACGACCCCGAACGCGCCGCGCAGGCGGAGACCGAGCGCGATTTCCTCGTCCGCGAGCTCTCACGCGCCATCGGCCTCGGCGGCCGCGATCGACGCGCGGGCGCCGCTTCCGAGCGGGCGAGAGTCAGCGTGACGCGCGCCCTCCGGCAGGCCCTCAGCCGCATTCAGGAGCACAGCCCATCCCTCGCTCAGCACCTCGACCGCGCCATCCGCACCGGCACCTACTGCTCCTACCTCCCCGACCCTCGCACCCCAGGCGCCTGGAAAATCTGACAGCCGCGGGCGGTTGGTGCCCGCACCGAGGGCCGGCTCGGAGAGTGCGAGACTCCGTTTGACTTCGAGAAATGGTGCACCAGGTACACCCGACGGGATGGTTAGCACGTCACCATGAGAACATCGTACGATTCGTATTAGTTAGCCGGCTCAACATTCTCGGCGACCCCCCAGTATCGGAGACGCAGACACCACACCACACCCGCACCGGCGTTACTTCCGCACTACGGCCATCGTTGAGCGACAAGAACCCGCCCGAGCCTATTGACACTGCTTCGCGACATAGCGTAAGGTCGTTTCCCAAGTCCTGACTGAAGTACTCCGCTCGGAGCATCGGCTTGCGCAGCGCCACCCACCTCCAGTCTCCAAGGCGTCGTATCTACAGGCGCCTGCTTCTTGCAATACCCGTGGTCGCCGGCGCCGTTCTTGTCGCCCTTCTGGTCCGCGCAAGTAGGAGCAGCGAGGCCCTCGGACCGTTCGGGCCAGCTGTTGCGACTGGAGAGCTACATACATGCTCTGTGGGAAGTATCGGCGTTCGTTGTTGGGGAGCAAACCAATACGGACAGCTCGGCGACGGTTCGACCATTGGGCACCCGGCCCCAGAGGAGGTAGTTGGGCTCGCAACGGGTATCGTGGCAATTAGCGCTGGTCAATGGCACACATGCGCGCTGACCAACTCCGGGGGTGCCAAATGCTGGGGCCTTAACAGCCTCGGCCAATTGGGCAACGGGATGTCCCCATCCCCTTCCCCTTCATCGACACCGTCCCCGACAGAGAGTCCAACCGAAACTCCAACTCCCGGCGGTCCTACCCCGACCTTCACCAATACCCCCGTCCCCACTCCGACCGGAGGGGCGGGGCTGCCGCCGGAGACATATCCGGTTGACGTGACCGGACTCAGCAGCGGTGTGCTCGCACTGGCTGCAGGTGGACGCCACACCTGCGCTCTAGTCAGTGGTGGAGACGTGAAATGCTGGGGCGACAACAGCTTTGGGCAGCTCGGCGATGGGACGACGACGTCCCGCCCGGCACCAGGTTCGGTTGTTGGTCTCGCAGATGTGGTTACCGCGATTACGGCAGGTAACAATCACACGTGTGCCGTTCTCGCGGACGGCGGTGTTCAGTGCTGGGGTGCGAACTACGGAGGCCAGCTCGGCGACGGGACGACAACAAGTCGCTCGATACCGGCCGATGTCGTGGGCCTTGCAGCCGGCGTGGCCATTGAGGCAGGTTCCGGCCACACCTGCGCGGTCCTCGACAATGGGCTGATCAACTGCTGGGGTCTGAACTTCTCCGGTCAATTGGGCGATGGAACGTTAGTCGGTCAAACGTCGCCAGTCGAAGTGAGCGGGCTGTCCGGAGTGGAGGAGGTAAGCGCTGCCAATAGTCACACGTGCGCGTTGGCAGCTGGCGGAACGACCTCTTGCTGGGGATCGAACTCCAGCGGACAGCTCGGGACGGGGACCACTCTCGACTCGCCAGTTCCCGTCGAGGTCGAAGGCTTGATTGCACCGAGCCTCGGTTTGTCTACGGGAGGCGCGCATTCCTGCGCGGTCACGCGGATCGCTACCATCAGGTGTTGGGGCACCAATACTTCTGGCCAGATCGGGGACGGTACCGGTATCGATCGCGCGATCGCCACCGACGTGCTGGGCTCTCTTGTGTTGACGGAAACTCACGGCACGACGCAGCTTCTCTCAGGCACGATTGAGACGAAGAGTGCTGCGCCCGCGAGTCTGCTCGCCGACGGAGGAGGAACGCTCGACGGGACGATGAGCCTCACCAACATAGTAGTAACGACCGTTTCGGGGGGACCACTCACAGGGAACGGGTACATCGAGGCGGATTACTCGGCGAATCTCTCTGGAGTTGACGTCCAAGGGCAGCTCCGTGTCTCGCTGCGCCCGCTTGGGTCAGGTCTTCAGATCACCGGGAGTACTTTCGGCGGGGTATCTGGTGTCTTGGATGGCACATTGTCTGAGTCCGTGCCGGGAAGCGGCGTCGCCGATCGGCTCGAGGCCACGTGGTCCCTCAGCCGCTTCCTCGGCATCGCCGTCCCGTCGGTCCTGGGACTCTCGGGCGACCTTGTATATGGAGTCCCTTCTTCGCATCCCTCAACGAGTATGGAACTAGTGCAGCTTCAAATGAACGGGGGACCGCTAAGCATGGTCTTCACGAGTGTGCGATTTCAGCTACCATCTGCGTCGCACGCAAGCGGATGGTCAACGGTGTCTTACAGCACCGACTGGGGAGCAGGCGAGGGCACGACCTTCCACGAGGAGACACCCTTCGGAACGACGTTTCACATCGGTGCACTTCGTGGTCCTTTAGCGGGTGTCTTGGCAGGCGATCTCAGCAGTGGTGAGAGTCCGTCAGAGTTCGTGGGAACAATCCTCGGAATAGGAGAAGGCGAGCCTCCCTCATCCGCCCTTACGGTTGACCTCATCGGACCGGGCAGGGTCAGTCCCGGACAACGGGCTCAATACACGCTGCGGTACCGGAACGATGGTGTACTACCATCGGGCGACACGGTGCTGACTGCAAGCCTCGATGACCAGTTGACCTTCGTCTCAGGTTCAGGCCAAGTCGAATGGGACGCGCCTCAAAATGAGGCGGCCTGGCAGCTTGCGCCCATCCCTCCACTCTCCTCCGGTGCCGTCAGCGTTCAAGCTGAAGTACGCTGGGGCCTTCCGGAAACGGAGGTGCTCCACGTTGACGCGCAGATCCTTGATGTCGCGACACACTCTGAACATCCCGCGGCCTACGCCAACGGCACGGGAGCGCCAACATCGAATACCCGTTGTGTGAAGTACAACCCATTGGGGAACTGCGTCGAGTTTGGTCCCACGACGCATGCCCGGGTAACCGACAAGCTCTTGAGCGAGCAGGGAGCCGCGCTGCCGCGCGACCCCGTGACGGGGGAGCCCCAGAGCATCCTCGACACCGGGAAGGTCATGCTTGATGTAATTCACGCCTGCATGGCGAGCCCGGGATGCTCAGAGCCGTTCGGCGGCGTTCGGGAAACCGAGATCAATGGTCTCGGCCTCGACTGGAGGACAGAGTCTGGAGAACTTCGTGATGCCGCGATTTGTTACAGCGGAGGTATTGGTGTTTGCGAAGGCCTCGTTGCGCAGGACAAGCTCGCGCCTGGCGCGGAGATTGGACTTCTTGGCACCACGATGTTCAATCCGGACTCTTGGGTGGAGCTCGCCCCAAAGATCTCCAAACTGACCGTGACCACGTCAAACAACGATGACTTCATCCCCCAGGGCGTTCGGGTGACTTTCGACGGTACCAATTGGCATGCCGAGACCGGCAACCTTGCAGGTAACCTGGTCGCGAACGCCTTCGGCCGTTGGCCAGCGGGCCTCGGGTCTTCGTTTGAAGTCGAGTTCTACCAAGCCACGGGTGGACTCGAATTGGTATCGCTCGACTTGACGGCACGTCGAGCCACGCACGACGCGAACGGGCAGTTGATCGACTACGGTGACACGATCACCTTGCAGTTCAAGCGGCCTGACGGGACGATTGGCACCTTCCCTTTGCGATGCACGCAGGGTGTACGCGATGGGACGAGATGCCGTCCCCCGATCCAAACTGACGTGCCGGGTATCCAGTTTGAGCTAAGAACTATGGACGATGACACCAAGCACGGGGATCTGGACAACGTGGCCGCGCGAGATAAGAACAAGGGCGGCGTCGACCTTCTCGGAGGGGCAACGACTCCGAGCGGCGGTGGGGGAAGGCCTCGCCGCCCCCAAGGGGCATCGAGTACCACGAACGTCAGCGTCGCGCGCGATCCCAACCTGATCTCGGTCAATCAGACAACGGCGTATCCCAGTGACACGCTCCAGTTCACTGTCGAGTATGAGAACGAAGGGCTGGGCTCCGCCTTCGGTGTGTACGTCACCGCACAGCTCGATCCTTCACTTGACGAGTCGAGCCTGACTCTGCCGGAGCCCGCCGTGTACGACAGCAGTACCAGGACGATCCGCTGGTTCGTTGGCGAGGTTGGCTCCGGCCAGGGCGGGTTTAGACACTTCAGCGCCGACGTCCGAGTGGACGCGGCGGGTGGCACAGAAATCACCGCGAACGCCATCGTCTACTTCGCTAGTGTCCCCGAAGTTACCCCGACGAATAGCATCGCTGTCCTGGTGGTCACGCCGGCCACCGACTCAGACGGGGACGGCGCTCCTGACGACGCCGATAACTGTGTACGAACGTGGAATGCTGATCAAGCGGACGTAGATCTCGATGGCGCGGGTAACCTTTGCGATAGCGACAGCGATAATGACGCGCTTCCTGATGAGGCCGAGGTCATTATCGGCACATTTACCCTCGACTCTGATAGCGACGACGACGGCTGCGCAGACGGCGAGGAGCATCCGCTAGCGGGCCTGAATGCTGCTGCTGGCGGTGATCGCGATCCGCTGGTGCAATGGGACTTCTTTGATGTACCGGCGCCAGCAGGACCAGCTGTGGGTGCCGACGGGAGGCTGATAATGACGTCGTCCTCCACAAGGAACGCCGCGGTTACATTGCACGACGTTGCGGTGATCCTCTCATACGTCGGCCGAACATCTGCCAATCCCGCATACACCGAGGACAATAACGGAGATGGCCTCGCAGACGGCGAACAGCTCGATCGGACACCAAGCTCGACACCCGGAAAGCCGTGGCGCTCCGGCCCTCCCGATGGTGCGATCACGCTCGCCGATGTATCGATCGCACTAGTTCAGGTGGGTCATACCTGCATCGCCCCGCCATAAGCACCGATTCGCACTATGTGTGGATGGTGACTAACGACTAGATTGCTGCGCGGACCTCGGTGGATCGGATTTGGGAGTTGAAGAGGACGACTCGTTCTTTGTTGCTTTGGGCGTTCACGATAGTGTCGCTCGGTACTGCGATGGGCTGCACAACCAAAGAGACAATAATCGTGGTTGCCACGCAGCCTCCAACAAGCACGACCAGTCCGTCGGCTCCGACCGTCACCCCCGTGCCATCTCCGACGCTGGTTCCCACGCCCGCGGACACACCCGTGCCGCCGGCGCCCAATGTTGAGGAATCGAACCAACCCGCCGCTCCACCCCCTCCCGCGACTGATCCTGTCGACGAGTCCTACCGGCAACAGTTCATGGACACGTGCATGGCGCAGATCGGCTTCCGCCCACAGTGCGTCTGTATCACCGAAACTCTGATAAATGCTGTGCGCGCCAGTGGAGGGACGATCCGAAAGGCTTTCTCCAAGTACAAGCTCTCCTTGGCGTTTTCCAAGTGGCTAGCGGTAAGTGGCGTTGGAGCCCTGCAGGAGGCTGAAAGAGAAGCCTGGGGAAAACTCTTCCTCGCCGTCAACAAGAGTCTCAAGTAGGTACCCCCGCAACAGAACTCCTCTGTTCCGCTCAGTTCCCTGCCTATGTCGTAGCTAATGCGTCCGCCGAACATGTGTCTGCGGCGACCCGATACGCGCTGTCGCATGTGGCTCTCGTCACGACGGGCGCACTGTTCGCTCCCGTGGGGCTCGTAGAAGCCGCTGAGGCGGCTTTCGATGCACGGGTGGTCGGCCGTACCCGCCAGTCAAGGGGAAATCGCAAGGTAGGAGCGTCGAGATCGACCCCCCCGCAATCAGTTGGTGGCGGCTTCTTCAGGAGCTGGGACGCGGAGCAAGACCAGAACGTGAACTGGTTCCTCGACCGCAGTCTGCTGCCTGTTAAGGCGACGTACCTGCGACGGCTGGAGGGGCAGGAGGACCGGTCATGGGCGAAGGTGGCGGAGGCGATCGGCGTGTGACTCTGGTGCCTACGCAAGGACTTGCGGCGCTCCGCAAGGGCAGATATTCTACACAAATGGCGACGCAAGATCAGAGCCTAGGCGATTACCTGCGCGAACTTCGAGCAAAGAAGGAATGGAGCCTCCTCCGGCTGTCGCAGGAAACCGGGCTCAACTACGCGAACCTGTCGCGCATCGAAAACGACTCCATCGTCCCGACGCCTCAAACTGTCGTCACGTTAGCCGAAGCGTTGGGCGCCGACCTGAACCTCATGCTAGAGCTGGCCGACTGCCTCCCCAAGCAGATCTTGGACCGCCTTACGGCGAGGCCTGGAACGCCCATGATGAAGCGGGCGGCTGGAGGCGCCGGCAAGGATCGAGCGTCACGCTCGAACCCAAGGGCAGAGGCGCTTGCACGCTCGCTCGGTGTCCCAGACTCGGAACTCGATGATGTGGCTGATGCCCTTGTGCGACTCCTGCAGCTCGACCCGAGACGGCGGCGAGCCGTCGTGCAACTCATGAAGACCTTCGATGGAGGAGGCGGTGGCCAACGCTAGGTGGCTGCAGAGTCGAAGAGAAGAGGCTTGGGCCGATGGCCGCGAGCTTCGCGATCACCTCCTCCGCCAATACCAGGCAAGGTACTCGCCAGAAGTCCTTCCACCGCCAGCACTGATCGTCCGGGAACTGCTCAGCGACATCATCGGTGTCCGCTTGTTCTTCGACCCCATGCCACTGGACCGGTTCGCAGAGATCCGAATGGTGGAAGGGCGCCCCCGCGTGACCGTGAATGCCGACATCGCGCAGATGGAAGGCGTGAAGGACGCAGAGGGCGTCGCAAATGTTGCGATGTGGCATGAAGTCATGCATGTCGAGCGAGACGCTCCGGACCTCGTTGCTCCGGCGAGCGCTGTGCTGGACGGTTTCGAACAGCCCCCCGACATTGTCTGTTATCGATCACCCAACCCATCTCTACGAGCCGATGCGGCCGCGCGCGAGTTCTGGGCGGAAGAGGCAGGACGAGCCGCGGCCGTCTCGTTCGAAGCGCTGCGCCGGACCGAAGCTTTCGTAGAGCTCATCAGCCTCGCCGGCAGGAATCGCGGACACGTTCGGTCGGCCTGGCCTCTGCTCTATCGGGCAGCTGAGGCGATCGGCGTCAACGGAAGCGCCCTCGTGAAACAACTCACGTTCGAAGGAATGATCGCCGTCGAAGGGCGAGGCACGGGGAGTCAGGTGTTCCTGCAGGCTCCACTGCTGGAGCTCGGGTCATGAGTGAAGTCGACATATTCAGGTAGGGGGCGATGGCCAAGTCTGCGAAGGGAACCCGGGTCCCGGTGTGGGTTCAGCCAGAGGATCGAGATCTGGTCCAGAGCTTCGCGGGTTTGTGCGAGACCGCAGCAAGCACGGACGGCCGGGCGGCCTTTCAGATAACTCTCTCTCCGTCGGTAGCGGCTGACGCCACCGTTCCTGAGAACTCCTTCATCCAAGACGGCACCTGCTGGACCCTCACATATGGTCCGAGCAGCGTGCACCTGGTCGACTCCATCGGCCTCCACTGCATCGCCCATCTAGTCGAGTCTCCGTATGAGCAGGTCTCGGTCCTCGAGCTCTCCATGCTGGCGCATAACACAGAGACCACGCTCGCGGCTTCTCTGATGAGCCGGCCTCAGGAGGCCATCGACCGGGAGACGATTTCGTCCGTCGTGAGCGAGGCGAATCGCCTCCAAGAGGAGATTCAGGAAGCAGCGGATCTCGGGCAAGAAGCGCGCGAGGAGGAAGCCCGCGCGAAGCTGGAAGAACTCGTTGATAGCATCCAATCCAGCAGGGGAAAGGGTGGCCACAGTCGCCCAGTTGTCGATGCTGTCGAACGAGCGCGCCAAGCCGTTCACACGAACGTTCGACGCGCGCTGGGCGCCATTCGCCACCAGGCACCACCACTTGCGCTTCACTTGAAGCAGTCGATCTCACTCTCACGCTACTGCACGTACGAACCCGCCGAGCGAACGAGCTGGACCGTACAGTTCTCCTCCTCAGCGGCGCCGCTGTGACACCTGTTGTCCCGATTGTGACGCGCAATGTCACGCCTACCTCAGTGAAGTCCGCGAGGACTGGGCGTGAGCAACTCGCGTAGCTAACGACCCCACCAGGGCGTTCAGCGACCCCCGACGAGTGCCGCGTCACGCCCGGCCTCGCTCGGGGGTTTCCTATGACCTCTCGCCGCCTACTTGATAACAGCCCGACCATTGAGCGTGAATACGTCCCTGACCGGCAGGCGATGGCCGCCGCCCTACGCATCGTGCTGGGGCTGCCCAGGCCTCTGCCGCAGTCCGGTCAGGAGGGAACCCGATGACCGAGGTGAAGCGCATCATCGCCGTCTACTGCCGAGTCTCGAGCGACGACCAACGGGATCGGGAGACGATCCGGACTCAACAGGACACCATTCAGCGACGCCTGAACCTCGAACCGGACGCGGGAGTCCTCGACTGGTACCTCGACGACGGGGTCTCAGGAACGATCCCAATGGAACGGCGTCGTCGTGGCGCAGACCTCATCAAGGCCGCGCTTGCGCACCGGTTCACAGAGTTGTGGTTCACGCGCTCTAGCCGCCTCAGTCGGGACGAAATCGAGGCGCTCAAGCTTTTCGCCTTCTTCGAGGGCCTTGGCATCCAGCTCATCGGGGTGAGCGAGCCCGTCGGCGATCGCACGATGTTTGGGTTCAGCGCGGTCATGGACGCCGCGTCCCGGCGTAAGTTCCTCGCAGATTCGGCCCGAGGCATGGAGCGGGCGGCGAGGGAAGGTCGCTACACGGGGGGCGTGGTGACCTTCGGGTACCGGGTCGAGGGCAAGCGGCACATGGCCTTCCCCATACCCGACGAAGAACCGCTCTGGAAGGATTGGAGCGCGGCTGACATCGTGCGCCGAATGTTCGACTGGTCCGTGGTCGACGGCTGGAGCTGCGTCCGCATCGCCGACCATTTGAACGCTCTGGGCATCCCGACCTCGTACGCCCACGCCGGCCGGTTGGTGAAGGACAAGACAGGCACCAGGAAGAAAGCCACAACCGGGATCTGGCGGCCCAGTCGGGTCCGCGCCATCCTCAGCAACCCGACCTACAAGGGAGAACTCTACTACGGCCGCAGGCCCGCCCAGGCGCGAGGCTTCGGTGTGATCCAGGCCCGCGTTCAAGCTCTGGTCCCCGCTCAGGTTTGGGAGGGCGCTCAGCACGAGCTCCGACGCCACGCCTTCTCTACGAATGGACGCCGGCGTTCCTACCTGCTGCGCTCGCTCCTGAAATGCGGGCTGTGCGGGCTGACGTATTCGGGAACGCCGGGCCGAGGCGAGCTTCTCTGGTACCGCTGCAATGGGGCCATCCAATACCGGCGGCCAGTGAAGTGCAAGGCCAGGTCGATTTTCGGCAATCACCTCCACGACCTCGTCTGGGCCGACATCGAACGCTATCTGCGCGATCCGGGCGACGTCATTGACGACCTACGCGGCCAGGAACAGAACACCGGGGCCGCCGCAGCACGAGAAGCCGAGCTGCTCATGCTCAGGAACGCGCTCGCGGACCTGCCCAACCAGAAAGACACCATCCTCGACCTTCGCCGTCGGCAGAAGATCACCGAGGACCAGATGGACCGTCAGATGGCAGCGATCGATGTGGAGGAACGGACGCACGCGCGACGGCTGGCGGAACTGGAGCCCGAGCCCATCCAACCCCAGGAGGCCCCGCCTGAGGCCCTGCTCGCGGAAATACGATCCCGGCTGGACGCGGGCTTGGACTTCGAGGCGAAGCAGGAGATCGTGTTCACGCTGGTGAATCGAATCACCGTGCACACCGAGATCGACGAGCGCGGCAAGAAGCAGGCCCGCGTCGTCGTGGAATACAACTTCCCTGGTGTAGTCCCGAACGACACGGGCAGGGGTTGCAGGCGCCGACCAGCATGAAGTTCGCCGGGTAGGTGATCGTGCCCTGCGCGCGGGAGATGGTGACACAGCGGTCCTCCAGCGGCTGCCGCATGACCTCCAGCGTCTGCTGCCCGAACTCCGGCAGCTCATCGAGGAACAGCACGCCGCGATGGCTCAGCGTGATTTCGCCCGGGCGCGGATTCCGCCCGCCGCCCACGAGCCCCGGCTGGCTGATGGTGTGGTGCGGCGCACGGAAGGGCCGCTGGCTGATCAGCGGCGTGTCCGACGGCAGGAGCCCCGCGACGGAGTAGATCTTCGTGACCGCCAGCATCTCGTCCGGCGTCATGCTGGGCAGGATCGACGGCAGGGCGCGGGCCAGCAGCGTCTTCCCGCTGCCGGGCGGCCCGCTCATCATCACGTTGTGCCCGCCCGCCGCCGCAACCTCCAGCGCGCGTTTCACGTGCTCCTGTCCCTTGATCTCGCTGAAGTCGACGCCGTGCCATACCGGACGCGCCGATGGCGACGCACAGGGATGGCGTGAGATCACGGGCTGCAGCGGCTCCTCTCCCGACAGGTGATGCAGCAGCGTGGCGATCGTGTCCACGGCGTAGATCGTCATGTCCGGCACGAGCGCGGCCTCCGCGGCATCGATGGCCGGAACGTAGGCCGTGCGGATGCCGCGATCCCGCGCAAGCGACACCATCGGCAGCACGCCCTGCGTGTGACGCACGCTCCCGTCCAACGAAAGCTCGCCCACGAAGACGCAGCCTTCGACATCGGCGATCACACGCCCACCCGCGACCATGATGCCCACCGCGATCGGCAGGTCATATGTCGGCCCCTCCTTGCGCAGATCCGCGGGCGCGAGGTTGATGATGATGCGCCCGTTCGGGAAGAGGAAGCCGCTGTTCTTGATCGCCGACTCTACCCTGTCCTTCGCCTCTTTTACCGCCGTGTCCGGCAACCCCACCAGCGCCAGGCTGTTGAGCCCGCGGCGCGAGACGTCGACCTCGCACTCGACGATCTCCCCCTCGAGACCGACGACGGCGCAGGACAGGACTTTGGCCAGCGGCATGCGACGACTATCTCATGTAGAACGCTTGTTCGCAAGTGGTATTATGTCAACTTTGGCGGCCATCGTGGTTGCCCCACCGCCTTCCGCTCCCGATACTCGCACGAAGCGCCGGCGAGGCGACGAGGGGGAGCCCGCGTGACCGAAGGTGAACTCATCGTCATCGGCCTGCGCGTGGCGGTGCCGTTGCTGATCCTGCGCGCCCCGCTGGCCGGCGGCGTCACAGCGATGCTGCTCGACGCGCTGGACGTCGTGCTGATCGAGATCATCGGCCTGGGCGGTTTCGGCTCCCACTACTCCGAGCTGGACAAGGGCCTCGACACCTACTACCTGTCGCTCGAGCTGATCGTGGCGCTGCGATGGGCCAGCCCCTGGGCGCGACTGCCGGCGCTCGTCCTCTTCGTCGACCGCGGCATCGGCGTGGTGCTGTTCGAGACGACGCACGCGCGCTGGCTGCTGCTGGTGTTCCCCAACATGTTCGAGAACTGGTGGCTGTACTGCCTCGCCGTCCAGCGCTTCTTCCCGAGACTCTACCCGCGTTCCGTGAAGACCCTGGCGATACCGATGGTCCTGCTCCTGATCCCGAAGCTGGGACAGGAGTGGCTGCTGCACTACGAGGAGGCGCAGCCCTGGGACTGGATCAAGCGCAACCTGCTCGGGACATCGTAGACCGTGGTCAGTGGACCAGCGCGTGCGACGCGAAGAACTTCCACATGGTCTTCGTCGCGTCGATCTCCTTCGATGTGGGACCGGTCGTCTCGACCGGGAGGTCGTACGCCCCGGGCCACGTGTGCCCTCCGGACAGGATCGTGTACAGCAACGCCTCGCCATCGCCGAACGTACATCGGACGTACGTCGTCAGCTCGACATCGCCGGACGGGCGGGAGATCTGGCCGAGGCCGTCGCATCCAAGGCCGCCTGCCCACTCCGAGAGCATGCGGCGGGCCGGAAGAAAGACACTGCCGCCGCGCTCGGGCGGCGCCTGGCCGCCTTCGAAGGGCACCAGCGGGTCGGCGACGCCGTGAAACGCAACCCACGGCACCCTCGCCTTGCAGTCAACGTATGTCGCGGCCACCGTACCGATCGCCGCAATCCGATCCGGCATCTCGCAGGCCAGCCGTTGGGCCATGCCGCCGCCGTTCGAGTAGCCGGTCACGAACACTCGGTCGAGATCGAGGCAAAATCCGGTCTCCAGCTCCGCCATCAGGTCTTTCAGGAAGGTCACATCGTCAGCCTGGTCGAGGGCCTTCGCCGCATTCCACCGCGACGGCTCCCCGAGGCTGTTCGGGAAGACGGAGATGAAATTCCGCGCGTCCCCCTGCTCACCGAAGAGCGTGTATCCGGACATGAAGGATCCGCTCAGCGAGAACCCGTGCAGCACGATCACGAGCGGCACCGCCCGCACCCCGTCGTATAGCGGCGGAACGTGCAGGACGTACGTCCGCTCGACACCGCCGCTGGCGATGGTGGCCGCCGTGTCGCCGGGCTGCGCAGGGCGAGCGGGGCTACAACCGTCGGTCGCGGTCGGTGTCTGGACAATGGTTGTCGGAGAGGTCTGCGGAGTGCTGCCGCCGTCGCCATTGCTGCAGGCGACAGCAACCAGCACGACCGCGGCGCAGAGCGGGGCGAGCGCGCGAATCACGTCCGGCATGGTAACAGACGGCCCGGCACTCACTGGTTACAACAAATCGCCCGTCGCCTTCCGGGTGTTCCCCTCCGCCTTGTACCAGCCGATCGTGTTCCTCGCGATGGTCTGCAGGTGCACCTCGTCGGCGCCGTCCACGAGGCGCGCCGAACGGGCGTTGCGCAGCAGACGCTCCAGCGGCGTGTCCGTCGAGTAGCCCAGCGCCCCGTGCACTTGCACCGCCCGATCGACCGTGCGCCAGAGCGTGTTCGCGACGTGATACTTCGCCATCGCCACCTCGTGCTTGAACGGCAGGCCGTTCTCGATGAGGTACGCCGCGTGCATCACCATCAGCTTCGCCGCGTACATCTCCAGCACCGACTCCGAGATCATCCACTGGATCGCCTGCTTGTCCGCCAGCAGCGAGCCGTGTGTGTAGCGGTTCAGCGCTCGGTCCACCATCATCTCCAGCGCCACCTCGGCGTTGCCGATCCACCGCATGCAGTGCGCGAGCCGCGCGGGCCCCAGGCGATACTGTCCCAGCAAGTGGCCGTGGCCTCGCTCGCCCAGCATCGCCGAGTTCGGCACGCGCAGGTTGGTGACGCGGATCTCGCAGTGGTTGCCCATGCCCGCCATCGTGTCGATGTCGCGCACGATCTCCCATCCCGGCTGTGGCAGGTCGACGAGAAAGGCCGAGTTCCGCGCCTGTGGCGGATCTGCGTCCGGGTCCGTGCAGGCGATGAGGATCGCGAACCGCGCCCCCTTCGCGCCCGAGATGAACCATTTGTGCCCGTTAATCACCCAGTCGTCGCCGTCCTTCTCCGCCCGCGTCTGGATCAGCGTCGGGTCGGAGCCCGATACCTCCGGCTCCGTCATCGCGAAGCACGAGCGCGACCGGCCCTCCGCCAGCGGGCGCAGGTACTTCTCCTGCTGCTCCGGGTTCGCCGCGTGCAGCAGCGTGTGCATGTTGCCTTCATCGGGCGCCTGCGCGTTCATGATGTACGGCCCCATGCCGGTGCGCCCCGCCCTCCGCCGAGACGAACGCCATCGCCACCGGCCCCAGCCCCATCCCCTTCCACTCCGCCGGAAGGTGGGGGTTCCACAGCCCCAGATCCTGCGCGCGCTGCCGCAGCCCCACGATCGCCGAGATGTACGCGTTGCGGTCTGACTCGTTCTGACGTAGCTTCTCTTCCGTCGGCCGGACTTCTTCGTCCATGAACCGGCGCACCCGCATGCGGACGTCCTCCACCTCGGGTGAGAGCGTAAAGTCGATAGCCATGTCGCCTCCTGGGGTCGCGGCCGGGGCCGGGCGATAATGAACGGGGTTCAGTCGAAACCCAACCGATTGTAAGCTGACCGTGCGCTAAGGTCACCCCGCCGGGGCACCGAACGCGCGCCGACCGGGAAGGCCACCTCCATCGTGACTACGACCGAGAACGTCCCCGGCATCGTCTTTGAGCGCCTGGTGCCGTGGTTCAGCGAGCACGTTGAACCGGTGCCGTCCCTGTCCGCGAAGGTGATCGGGCACGGCCGCTCGAACATCACCTATCGCCTCGAACACGGCGACAAGGCATGGGTGCTGCGCCGCCCGCCGCTTTCGCACGTCCTCCCCACGGCGCACGACATGAAGCGCGAGTTCCGCGTCATCTCCGCGCTCGAACCCGCGGGTCTCCCGGTCCCCCACGCGATGGCGCTGTGCGAGGACCCCGACGTGATCGGCGCGCAGTTCTACATCATGTCGTTCGTCGACGGCATGGTGCCCTCCGACCCCGTCGCATTCGGCGCGAAGTTCCCCGAAAGCGATCGCCGCCGCATCGGCGAGAACCTCATCGATACGCTCGTCGCCCTGCACGCCGTCGATCCCGCGAAGGTCGGCCTCAGTGACTTCGGCAAGCCCGCCGGCTTCATCGAACGGCAGGTGCGGCGCTTCGCCGGTCAGATCGAGCAGCACACCAAGCGCGAGTTCCCCGAGCTTCGCGAGCTCGCCCGCCGCCTCCAGGCCGCGCTGCCGTCCGAAAGCGGCGCATTCACCATCGTCCACGGCGACTACCGCATCGACAACTGCGTCCTCGGCGACGACGGCCGCATCGCGGCGATCCTCGACTGGGAGATGGCGACGCTGGGCGACCCGCTGACCGACGTCGGCCTCATCTACATGTACTGGGCCGACGCTGAGTCCGGCTCCCAGACCGGCGTCGCAAGCAACTCCGTCACCGGCCAGCCGAGCTTCCTCAGCCGGCGCGAAGCGATCGCCCGCTACGCCCAGAAGAGCGGCCGCGACCTGAGCAACCTCGACTTCTACGTCGTCCTCGCCCACTTCAAGCTCGCCGTCATCGTCGAGGGCATCTACGCCCGCTTCCTCGAAGGCGGCACCGTCGGCACCGGCTTCGAGACCACCGGCGCCCAGGCCCAGGCCCTCGCCCGCTCCGGCCTCAACATCGCCGACCGCTCCCCCGTCCCCGCCCTCCACGGCTAGCGGCAGAGGCTGCACGCGAACGCCCGACCTCCGACCTCCGACCTCCGACCTCCGACCTCGACGCGACCGTATCGCGCGGACAAGAGAAAAGGCCGAAGGCCAAGGCCTGCCCAGCCTCCAACCTCCAGCCTCAAACATCCAAAGTGGTACCCCCGACAGGACTCGAACCTGTGCTTCCAGCTCCGGAGGCTGGCGCTCTATCCGCTGAGCTACGGGGGCGTGCCCTCAATATACGGGCTGACGGCGCGCGCACGAAAGATCGCGCCGTGTGAGCAAAGGCCCCCGCGCTGGCGGCGCTGTATGCCCACCCGACGCCTTTCTGCCCGATACTCTGCGCACATGGCACAGCTCTGCTCGGATCCTCCCCGCCTCGAGCGATCGCTGCGCGTCTGGCAGGTCACGATCTCCGGGATCGGCATCGTCATCGGCCCCGGCATCTACGTCCTCATCGGCGAGGGGTCCTCATCGGCGAGGGCGCGCGCGAAGCCGGCGCGGGAGTGTGGCTGTCGTTCGCCGAAGCCGCGCTGCTCAGCAGCTTTCACGGCCCATGAGCTACTGCGAGCTCGGCCTCCCCCCGGCGGAACCTGCGTCTCGTGCGCGTCGTCCTCCTTGATGAGGCCGCTTTGGCCGGTGACAGGCCGGTGTTATATTGGCTGCATCAATACAGGGGAAGAGAGATATATATGCCGCGGAAGAAGCAGATAGTTCAGCAGCAGAAGCGCCAGAAGGTGTACCGCCCGGGTGAGATGGCGGCGGATATGCACCACGTCAAGCCGAAGGGCGTGTTCCGGATCTTCTCGAACTACCCCCTCTTCGCCGCGATCGGTGTGGTCGCTATCGGCGCCGGCCTCCTCATCACCGTGCTGCTGGGCAACGGCGGCAGCACTAACAGCTCCGGCGACACCGGCGTTCGCGGCGAAGGCGTCACTCGCAAGACGGCGGAGGCCGGAAGCACGGCCGTGACCGGCGCGTCGAGCGACATCAAACAGTACGCGGCGCCGCCCGCCATGACCATCGACACCGGCAAGACATACACGGCGACGATCAAGACCGAGAAGGGCGACGTCACCGTCCAGCTCGACGCGAAAGCGGCGCCGGAAGCGGTGAACAACTTCATCTTCCTGTCCAAGGAAGGATTCTACGACGGATCCACCTTCTTTCGCGTGATTGCCGACGACAGCGGCACGCTGCACTTCGTCCAGGCCGGCGACCCCACAGGCACCGGCTTCGGCGGCCCCGGCTACGACCTGCCGTACGAACCGACGGCCACCGGCTTCACGACTGGGACGCTGGCCATGGCGAAACCGCAGGGCGCCGGTGCCGCGAACAACGGCAGCCAGTTCTTCGTGACGCTGACAGACGAGCCGACACTGGACGGGAAGAACACGGCCTTCGGGAAGATCACCTCCGGTCTCGACGTACTGCAGGGCCTGGAGCCGCGCGACCCGCAGACGCAGCAAGATCCGCCTCCCGGCGTCCGCATCGAATCGATCGAGATCTCAGAGTCGTAACCGCAGGATTCGGGAGACAGCGCCGCCGGTACCGTTCCAGACTAGCGCCCTGCGCTGACACCAGTACCCGCGGAGCTTTAGCTCCACCCGATGTTCGAAGCCGGGAAACGTTTGGGACAATCACGACGCGCCCGTCACCTGGTCCGGCGTCCCTTTGCCTTCACAAGATCCCGGTACGCCGGCAGCCCCGGCAGCGACTCTGCCTCCGTTACGCCCCGCACGATCGCGCGCTCCACCGCCCGCGTGGCCAGCGCTTCGATGATCCGGTAGTCCGGGCCCTCCAGCGGCCGCGCGCCCGTAGACAGCGTGAACACGATGTCGCCGTCGCTTTGCGTGTGCGCCGGACGAACGGCGCGCGCGATGCCGTCGTGGCACACCGTCGCCATACGGTTCGCCTGCTCCTTCGTGAGAGCAGCGTTCGTCGCCACCACCACCAGGACGGTGTTCTGTGACGGTATCTCCGGCTGCCAGATGCGTCCCTCGCGCAGCACCGTGAGCGCGTCATCGAGCGACCCGTCATCACGGCGCGCCCCGGCAAGGATGCGCCCGCTGTCCGGATCGACGACGTCCGCGGCGGCGTTCACCGTCGCCAGCGCGCCCGCAAGCAAACCGTGTACGGACGCCTCGCTGGCCGTGCCGATGCCGCCTTTCATGGCGCGTTCCGGCCCTAACGCTTTGCCCACGGTTGCCCCCATCCCCGCCCCGACGTTGCCCTCGGCGGTCGAGCGGCGCGCCGCGGCCGCGGCCCTGTAGCCGGACTCGATCGTCGGCCAGCGGTCCGGCCGCCCGACCCCCAGGTCGAACAGGATCGCCGCCGGGACGATGGGCACCACGCCTCGCCCGAAGGGAAAGCCAGCGCCCCGCTCGGCAAGCCACCGCATGACGCCGGACGCCGCCTCCAGCCCGTACGCGCTGCCGCCGGCGAGGACGATCCCGTGCACCTGCTGGACCAGGTTCCCCGGCCGTAGCAGCTCCGTCTCGCGCGTCCCGGGCGCCGCCCCCCGCACGTCGACGCCCGCGACTGCCGGCGCATCGGGGAGGACGACGGTGCACCCCGTCAGCGCCCGCCGGTCGGTCCAGTGCCCGACCCGAATCCCTGGGACATCGGTGATAGAGCCTGCGTTCATCGCCGGGAGTGTACACGGCCACGTGGTTGGCGACTTACAGGTCCATCTCGCGCAGCGACGGTGCGCGCCGCAGCGCTGGCTCCGTCTGCGACTGCACGTAGTCCGGATCGATACCGGGCGCAACCTCGGTCAGCACCAGCCCGTCCGAGTGCACTTCGATGACCGCGAGGTCCGTAACGATGAGATCGACGGCCGCCCGCGCCGTCAACGGATACTCGCACTGCGTGCGGACGCGAGGCCGGCCGCCTCGCGCGGTGTGGGTCATCGCTACGATCAGCCGCCGCGCGCCGCAGGCAAGGTCCATCGCCCCGCCGATGGAGCCGCCGCCGCGATCAGGCAGATACCAGTTCGCGAGATCCCCACGCTCCGACACCTCGAGTCCCCCCAGCACCGCCACGTCGACATGGCCGCCGCGGATCATCGCGAACGACGCCGCGCTGTCGAAGAAGCTGGCGCCCGGCAGCAGCGTCACAGGCTGCCCGCCGGCGTTAATCAGGTCGGGGTCGAAGTCCTCGTCCTTGATCGGCCCGTAGCCCAGGATCCCGTTCTCGGCCTGCAGGAGGATCTCGGCCGCGGGCGGCAGGAAGTTCGAGACCAGCGTCGGCAGGCCGATGCCGAGGTTCACGACCATGCCGTCGCGCAACTCACGCGCGACGCGCAGCGCGATCAGCTCGCGGGTCAGCCCTTGCCCCATCACGTCAACCCTCCCACCGCACCGGCACCGGGTCGCACCGCACGATGCGGTCAACGTACACCCCCGGCGTGCCGACGTCCTCCGGGTCGATCTCGCCGGTCTCGACGATCTCCTCGACCTCGGCGATCACGACATCGGCCGCCGTCGCCATCACGGGGTTGAAGTTGCGGCCCGAGTATCGGTACTGCAGGTTGCCCAGCCGGTCCGCGCGATACGCCTTGATCAGCGCAAAGTCCGCGCGCAGCGGCAGCTCGAGCAGGTACTCGGCCCCGCCCACGTCCAGCACTTGCTTTCCCTCCTGTACGACGGTGCCCAATCCCGTCCGTGTCAGTACGCCGCCGAGTCCCGCACCGCCCGCGCGTATCCGCTCGACGAAGGTGCCCTGCGGCACCAGCTCCAGCTCGACCTCGTGCCTCCTGTACTGCTCCTCGAAGCGGCTCGCCCTGGTGCCAGATGCGCGGATCGCGAACGTGGCGATGAACTTCGCGAGCTGCCGCTCCTCGCACAGCACGTCGAGCAGGTCGCCCAGGCCGATGTTGTTCGCGATGCCGGTGATGCCCTTTGTGCCGCGCCGCTGCAGCGCCAGGATCAGGTTGCTCGGCGTGCCCGCGGAAACGAACCCGCCGAACATGATCGACGCGCCGTCCGGAACATCGTGCAGCGCGTCATCCGGCGTGGCGTACACCTTGTCGATCATGAGACGCCCTGGAACACGCCTTCGCCGGCGCCCTTCACGCGGCCCGGCAGCGCCCTACCGACGATACCTTCGATCCAGCGCGCGGCGTCCACCAGCGGCGCCAGGTGGACGCCGGTCTCGACGCCCATGCGGTCCAGCATGTACACGAGATCCTCGGTCGCGACGTTGCCGGCGGCGCCAGGCGCGTACGGACAGCCGCCCAGCCCTCCGATCGAGCCGTCGAAGCTGTCGACCCCCTCCTCCAGCCCAGCGAGCACGTTCGCGAGCCCGGTGCCGCGCGTGTCGTGGAAGTGCATCCGCAGCGGCACGCCCGGCAGCTCCCTGCGCAGCTCCCGCACCAGCGCTGACACCTGCCGCGGGGCGGCGGCGCCGATCGTGTCGCCAAGCGCGATCGCGTACGAACCGAGGGCTCGCAGCCGGCCGGCGATCTCGATGACGCGCGCCGGTGCGACCGCGCCCTCGTACGGGCAACCGAACGCCGTCGAGATGTATCCGCACCACGGCTTGCCCGCCTCGTCCGCCAGGCGCGCGATCGTCGCGATGCCAGCGAGCGTCTCTTCGACGGTGCGGTTGATGTTACGCAGGTTGTGGGTCTCGCTTGCGGACACGACAGTGGACAGCTCGTCCGCGCCCGCCGCGATCGCGTTCCGCGCGCCCGTCTCGTTCGGCACAAGCGCGATGTAGGTGACGCCCGGCGCCCGCCGCAGCCGCTGCATCACCTCGGCCGCGTCGCGCATCTGCGGGATCGCCTTCGGGCTGACGAACGACGCCGCCTCGATCCGCCGCAGACCCGAGGCCGCGAGCCGGTCGATCATCTCGAGCTTGCGGTCGACGTCGAGCAGCAGCTCCTCGTTCTGGAGTCCGTCGCGAGGGCCTACCTCGGTGATCGTCACGCGCTCAGGAAGTCGCATCGCCCGGCTCCGCTCCGCTCGTCACCTCGACCAGTATCTCACCTTCGGCGACGCGCTGCCCGACCGTGCACCGAACCTCCCGCACCACGCCGTCCATGCTCGACCCGATGATGTGCTCGATCTTCATCGCCTCCAGCACCACGAGCGGCTGGTGCGCCGTCACGTGGTCACCCGCCGACACCAGGACGCGCACGACGACGGCCGGCATCGGCGCCCGCATCTCGCCGCTTCCGGCGGCCGCCCGCAGCAACCCCGCTGAGGACGGCGCTGGCCGCGCGAGCACGTACCGTCGCCCATCGCTCTCCAGTGCCAGCCGGCCCGCCTCGCGCGGCACCCGCCACTCCGTCTCGAAGCCGCCCTCCCGCACGAGTACGCCGCCCGATACGCCAACGGCGAATTCCATCTCGTGCGTCCTGCGATCGATGGTCATGCGCCAGCCGTCCCGACGGCCTGCGATGCGCTCTGCGTCCACCACGAACGTCCGGCCGTGGTACGAGTACGAGAGCTGCACGGCGCCGCCCGCCCGCCAGGCGCCCAGCATCTGCCACGGGTCGCCGCCGCGCGCCGCCTCGAACGGCCCGACGTCGGCCGCTGCGGCCGCGAGAAGCACATCGTCGGGCAGACGCGCCGCGAATGCGCCCATGGGCATCGACTCCAGCAACCCCAGGTCGAGCGCGCCTGCGACAAACGCGGGGTGCGCAAGGACTGCTAGCAGCAGTCCGAGGTTCGTCTTCACGCCCTCGACCGCACACCCGTCGATCGCCCGCGCGCAGCGCTCGATGGCCTCCGCGCGCGACGGTGCATGTACGATCACCTTCGCGAGCAGCGGATCGTACTCGGCCGGCACCAGGGAGCCCGACTCGATGCCGCTGTCGACGCGTACACCATCGCCGTGGGGCGGCAGGAAGTACGTGACGCGGCCACTCGACGGCATGTAACCGCGCTCGGGATCTTCGGCGTAGACGCGGCACTCGATCGCGTGACCGGTGCGGCGCACATCCGCCTGGCCTAAGGGCAGCATCTCGCCGGCAGCGATGCGCAGCTGCAGCTCCACCAGGTCGAGCCCGGTCACGAGCTCCGTCACGGGATGCTCGACCTGGAGCCGCGTGTTGACCTCGAGGAAGTAGAAGCCGCCATCACGGTCCAGCAGGAACTCCACCGTGCCCGCGTTCACGTACTCGGCCGCGCGCACGACCGTCAGCGCCGCCGCGCCCAGGCGCTCCCGCATGGAGTCGTCGATGCCCGGCGCGGGGCTCTCCTCGACCACCTTCTGGTGCCGCCGCTGCACGGAGCAGTCGCGCTCGCCAAGATGCACAGCGTTTCCGTGGGCGTCGGCGAGCACCTGCACCTCCACGTGACGCCCGCCCTCGACAGCGCGCTCAATGAACACACGGCCGTCTCCGAACGCCGCCTCCGCCTCCCGCTGCGCGTCGGCCAGCGCCGCCGCCAGGTCGCCGATCGACCGCACGAGACGCATCCCGCGGCCGCCCCCGCCCGCGGCCGCCTTCACCATCAACGGAAAGCCGATGGACGCCGCCGCTTTCGCGAGCGCGGACTCGTCGAACACCGCGGCGTCGAAGCCCGGCAGCACAGGCACGCCGTGCTCGGCCGCCAGCCTTCGTGCCGCGCTCTTATCCCCGAGCAACCGCATGGCTGCGGCAGGAGGGCCGACGAAGGTGATGCCGGCCGCCTCGCACGCCTCCGCCAGCGCCGGATTCTCCGATAGAAATCCGTAGCCGGGATGGATCGCATCGGCCCCCGCGCGCCGCGCCGCGTCGACGACCGCGCCGACGTCCAGGTAGCTCGCCGAAGCACGCCCCGGCCCGATGCGCACCGCCTCATCCGCGCACCGCGCGTGCAAGGCCCCCCGGTCCGCATCGGAGTACACCGCGACGGTGCCGATCCCCAACCGCGAACACGTCCGCATGACGCGCACCGCGATCTCGCCGCGATTGGCGACAAGCACTCTTCTAAACATCTTTCGCCGGTACCCAGCGCGCGGAGCGCTTCTCCAGGAACGCCGCCACGCCTTCGCGGCCCTCGTCGCTTGCGCGTACCTGCGCGATGAGCGCCGCGGCGTACGCGTCGATCGCATCGTCGTCCGGCGCGACGCGACGCACCAGCTCCTTGACCCGCCGATGCGCCGCGGGCCCGCCCGCCAGCAGCGCGTTGACGGTCTCCCTCACCGCCTCCCCCAGCCCCGCATCCGGCACGACGCGATGCACCAGGCCCAGCGCCAGCGCGCGGCCGGCGTCGAATCGTTCGCCCGTCAGGAACAGGGGCAGGGCACGGCCCACGCCGATCTTTCGGATCACGTGCCGCGCGATCGTCGCCGGCACGATGCCCAGCCGCACCTCCGTGAACGCGAATCGCGCCGACTCGCCCGCGATCGCGATGTCCGCCGCCGCCACGAGGCCTGCCCCGCCGCCGAACGCGCTTCCCTGCACCTGCGCGACCACCGGGCAGGGGCACTCCGCCACCGCGCGCAGCATCGCTGCAAGCGCCTCGGCGTCGCGCAGGTTCTCCTGCTCCGAAAACGCGGCGGCGCGGCGCATCCATTCGAGGTCTGCTCCCGCGCTGAACGAGCGTCCCTCGCCCGTCAGGACGACGGCGCGCGTCCCTGCCGAACCCCGCACGTCTTCGAAGGCCGCCGCCAGCTCGGCGATGACCTGCTCGTTGAAGGCGTTGTGGACATCCGGACGGCGGATGGTGACGGTATCGACGGGACCGCGGCGCGTGTGGACGACGTACTCTGTGGCGCTCATGCCTACATCCGGAACACGCCGAACCGCGTCGGCGGGATGGGCGCGTTCAAGGATGCGCTGATGCCCAGCGCGAGCACGGCGCGCGTGTCCAGCGGGTCGATGATGCCGTCGTCCCACAGGCGGGCGCTGCTGTAGTACGCACTCCCCTCGGCTTCATACTTCTCGATCGTCGGCCGCATGAATGCTTCCTGCTCCTCCGCCGTCATGTCGCCGCCGCGAGCGCGCAGGTTGTCGAGCCGCACCGTCAGCAGAACGCTCGCCGCCTGCTGCCCGCCCATAACCGAGATCTTCGCATTCGGCCACATCCAGAGGAAGCGTGGGTCATACGCGCGCCCGCACATCGCGTAGTTGCCCGCGCCGAAAGACCCGCCAATCACGATGGTGAGCTTCGGCACGTTTGCGTTCGCCACTGCCATCACCATCTTCGCGCCGTGCTTGGCGATGCCCTCCGCCTCGTACCGCTGGCCGACCATGAACCCCGTGATGTTCTGGAGGAACACGAGCGGATACCGCCGCGCCGCGCACAGCTCGATGAAGTGCGCCCCCTTCTGCGCGCTTTCCGAGAACAGGATGCCGTTGTTGGCGATGATCCCCGCCGGGTACCCCATCACCCGTGCGAAGCCGCAGACCAGCGTCGCGCCGTAGTCCGCCTTGAACTCGTGGAACCGGCTGCCGTCGACGATGCGCGCGATCACCTCGCGCACCTCCATGCTCCGCCTCGGATCCGACGGCACCAGGCCGTAGAGATCCCCCGCGTCGTAAAGCGGCGGCTCCGGCGCCAGCACCGGCCACGGCGTCCTCTTGGCGTCCGGCAGCGACGCGACGATGCTCCGCACGATGGCGAGCGCGTGCTCGTCATCGACAGCCCGATGGTCGGCGACGCCCGAGCGCTCAGTGTGGACGCGCGCGCCGCCCAGCTCCTCCGGAGACACCTCCTCGCCCGTCGCCGCCTTCACCAGGGGCGGTCCGCCCAGGAAGATCGTCCCGGTGCCCTCGACGATCACCGTCTCGTCGCTGATCGCCGGCACGTAGGCGCCGCCCGCCGTGCACGATCCCATCACCGCGGCGATCTGCATGATGCCCTTCGCCGACATCTGCGCCTGGTTGTAGAAGATGCGCCCGAAGTGCTCGCGGTCCGGGAACACCTCGTCCTGTCGTGGCAGGAACGCGCCACCCGAATCGACGAGGTAGATGCACGGAAGGTGATTCTTCTCGGCGATCTCCTGCGCCCGCAGATGCTTCTTCACCGTCAACGGGTAGTACGTCCCGCCCTTGACCGTCGCATCGTTCGCGACGATCACCACCTCGCGCCCGCACACCCGCCCCACCCCCGTCACGATGCCCGCCGACGGTGCGTCGCCGTCGTACATGTCCCACGCAGCAAGCGGGCTCAACTCCAGGAAGGCCGTCGCCGGGTCGACCAGTCGCTCGATGCGCTCCCGCGCCGTGAGCTTCCCGCGCGAACGGTGACGCTCGGTGGCCTCGGCGCCGCCACCCTCGCCCACCAACGCGTCGCGCCGCCGCAGTTCCGCGACGGCGGACTCCATCTGGCGGCGGTTGGCCTCGTACTCCGGGCTGCTGGTGTCCAGCGACGACGGGAGGACGGGCACCGCATCCAAGAAGCCGCTGGAGTCTGAACCGGCCAACGCGTCCTCCCTCTGATCGCGGCAATTGTAGCGGGTTCACCGCGTGCCGCCGCGGAGCCGGACCGCCCTTGCCCGGCGTCCCACGCGCGTATACCGTCGGTGAGCATGACCGCGGACGTTCTCCTGACCGATGAGCACCGCCTGCTGCGCGATACTGCGCTCGCCTTCGCGCGCCGCGAACTCGGCCCCATCGCCGACGAGATCGACCGCACGGATGCCTTCCCGCCCGATCTCTTCCGGCGCCTCGGCGACCTGGGGGTGCTCGGCGTCACCGTCCCCCGCGAGTACGGCGGCGCCGGCGCCGATCTCCTGTCGGGCGTCCTCATCATCGAGCAGCTCGCGCGGGTCTCCGCCTCCGTCGCGCTGTCGTACGGAGCGCACGCGAACCTCTGCGTGAACAATCTCTACACCAACGGCACCGAGGAGCAGCGCCGCACCTACCTGCCCGGCCTCTGCTCGGGCGAGCTCGTCGGTGCGCTGGCGATCACCGAGCCCGATGCCGGCTCCGATGCCCGCGGCATCAGCACCACGGCGGTCGCTGACGGCGACGAATTCGTGCTGAACGGCACCAAGATGTTCATCACCAACGGCACGATTGCCGATGTGTTCGTCCTCTACGCCAAGACAAGCCCGGAACGGGGCGCCCGCGGCATTACAACGTTCATCGTCGAGAAGGGGTTCCCCGGCTTCGCCGTCTCGCGCAAGCTCGACAAGCTCGGGCACCGCGGCTCGCCGACGGCCGAATTGCAGCTCGACGACTGCCGCGTGCCGCGCCGCAACGTCCTCGGCAAGGTCGACGACGGCGCCGGCATCATGACGCGCGGGCTGGACTGCGAGCGCGTCTTCCTCGCCGGCGAGTCGATCGGCATCGCCGAGGAGGCGCTGGCGCTCTCGGTCGACTACGCGCGGCAGCGGCATCAGTTCGGCCAGCCCATCGGCAGCTTCCAGCTGATCCAGGCCAAGCTCGCCGACATGTACACCCAGCTCGAAGCCGCGCGCGCCCTCGTGTACCAGACGGCGCTGCAGGCGGAACGCGCGCCCTCCAGCAAGGAAGCCGCCGCGGCGATCCTCTTCGCCGCCGAGATGTCGACGCGTACCGCCCTGGATGCGATGCAGATCCACGGCGGCTACGGCTACCTCAACGACCTGCCGCTGGGCCGCCTGCTCCGCGACGCAAAGCTGCTCGAAATTGGCGCCGGCACGTCCGAGATCCGCCGCCTGATCATCGGCCGCGCACTGGTGAAGTAGCGCCGGAGCAACGCCTCTTCGGCGTCAGGGCCAAACACAGGGCCCTTCCCGATCTCCGCCCTGTCCAACTTGAATGCTGAGAAGGCTCCCGGGCACTAAACGTGCTTCTAGGAGCCTTCTCAGATTCAGACGATGGTAGCGCGTGCGGGATTCGAACCCGCGATCTCCGCCTTGAGAGGGCGATGTCCTGGGCCGCTAGACGAACGCGCCGTTTGGCTGGGGATGGAGGACTCGAACCCCCACATACGGATCCAGAATCCGCTGTCCTACCATTAGACGAATCCCCAGCGTCAGGATGATCTTAGCATGGCCGTTCTGGCACGGTCTAGGCAATCCGGAGGCTCCCGCACGTCACGACAGCTTCGCGATGGCGGCCCGCAGCCGCGCCGCGCAGCGCTCACGCCCGACGATCTCCATGCTTTCGAACAGCGGCGGGGTCACGCGGCGGCCGGTGACGGCGACACGCACCAGCGAGAACAGATCTCCCGCCTTCGCGCCCAGCACTTTCGCCTGTGCGCGGTATGCGGACTCCAGCTCTACGTGGGTCCATGCCTGCCGCTCTGCCACCACAGCGATCGCGTCGACCAGCGCACGTGTGGCATCCACCGGGCGGTCCCGGTAGGCCTTCCCAAGCAGCTCGTCAACCGAGTAGTGCAGTTCGTCCGTGAAGAAGAAGTCGCAGTAGTCCGGCACCTCCGCCAGCACCTTGATCCGCTCCCGGATCAGCGGCGCGATGCGGGCAACGAGCCCGCGGTCGAGCGGGCGCGCGATCGATGCCGGCAGATCGCGGTCCAGCCGCTCCGCAAACAACTCGACCAGTTGTTCCGCCGGCACGACCTCGCGGATGTAGACGCCGTTCATCCACTGCAGCTTCTCCACGTTGAACACCGCCGGGCTCTTCACCACCCGGTCCAGCGCGAAGTGCTCGATGAACTGCTCCTTCGAGATGATCTCCGTCTTGTCGTCCAGCGACCACCCGACCAGCCCCAGGAAGTTGAACAGCGCCTCCGGCAGATACCCCTGGTCGCGGTACTCGAATACGCTCGTCGCCCCATGCCGCTTGCTCAGCTTCGACCCGTCCGGCCCCAGCACGCGCGGCACGTGCGCGATGACCGGCGGCTCGATACCCAGCGCGCGGTAGATCAGCATGTGCCGCGGGGCCGACGGGATCCACTCATCGCCTCGAAGCACGTGCGTGATCTTCATCGCCTCGTCGTCGACGATGTACGCCAGGTGGTACGTGGGAAACCCGTCCGACTTCAGCATCACGAAGTCGTCCAGCGTCGTCAGGTTGAACATCGTCACGCCGTGGATCGCGTCCGCAAACGAGATCTCACCCGCCAGCGGCGTCTTGAATCGCACGACGCACCCGCGCCCCTCGGCCTCGGCCTCCTTGCGAGCGGCCGCCTGCCCCGCCTCCTCGCGGCAGCGGCGATCGTACCCGGGCGGCACCTTCCGCCGCTGCTGGTCCGCCCGCACCTCGTCCAGCCGCTGCGACGAGCACCAGCACTCGTACGCGTCCCCCTGCGCCAGCAGGCGCTTGGCCGCCGCACGGTACAGGTCCAGCCGCTCCGATTGCGTGTACGGCCCGTACGGCCCGCCGATGTCCGGCCCCTCGTCATGCTCGATGCCCAGCCAGCGCAGGCTCTCGATCAGCCCGCCCACCGCCTCCAGCGAGTACCGGGTCTGGTCCGTGTCCTCGACGCGCAGCACAAACTGCCCACCAAAGTGCCGCGCCAGCAAGTAGTCGAACAGCGCGGTGCGCAGGTTCCCCACGTGCGGGATACCCGTCGGGCTCGGCGCATACCGTGTCCGTACGTTCATAGCGGTGATTCTATCGGCACTGCACGTTTGAAGTTAGAGGTTGGAGGCTGCACGAGAGTCTTCCATCTTCCATCCTCCATCCTCCCTCGGTCACAAGGAGTGGATCTGCCTTACCAGCGCCAGCATCTCCCCGAACCCCGCCGGCTCGCGCGTCACGACCGTCCCCAGCGGGTCCGCCGTCGCCTCGTCCCCGCGCAGCAGCTCGATCGTCCGCCGCACGCACCACGGTAGCGCCGTCAGGTGATACCCACCCTCCTGCGCGACCAGCAGCCTGCCATCGCACAGCTCCTCCGCCGCCGCCTTCACGATCGACACCAGCGCCCCGTACCCATCGACCGACAGCTTCTGCATCGCGATCTCGTCCGCGAAGTGCGCGTCGTACCCGGCCGACACGATGATCAGCTGCGGCCGGAACCGCCGCAGCGCCGGCGCCACCACCTCCGCGAACGCCCGCAGGTGCTCCTCGTCGCCCGACCCGTGCGGCATGGGGATGTTGATGTTGAACCCGCGACCCTCGCCCGACCCCATCTCCTCCGCCGCGCCGGTGCCGGGGTAGAACGGGTACTCGTGCGTCGAGGCGTACAGCACGCGCGGGTCAGCATAGAACGCGTCCTGCGTGCCGTTGCCGTGGTGTACGTCGTAGTCCACGATCGCGACGCGCTCCAGTCCGTGCTTCTCGAGGGCGTACGCCGCCGCGATCGCGACGTGGTTGAACAGGCAGAATCCCATCGCCTGCACCGGCGTAGCATGATGCCCCGGCGGCCGCACCAGGCAGAACGCCGACCGCACCTCGCCCCGTATCACCGCGTCAAGCGCGTTCAGCGTCCCGCCAACGACGTGTGCGGCCACGTCGTACGACCGAGGCGTGATCAGCGTGTCCGGGTCCGCCCAGCCGCCGCCCTCGTCCGCGACCCGCCGCACGCCATCGACGTATCGGGGATCGTGCACCAGCGCCAGCTCTTGGGGCGTCGCCGCCCGCACGGGTATGCGTTCCAGCTCCACCAGAAGCCCGCACTCCTCCAGCAGCCCCATCGTCGCCGTCATGCGGCCGCCGTTCTCCGGATGCGAGCCGGTGTCGTGCTCGAGGAAGATCGGGTCGTAGACGAAGCCGGTGCTCATGGGCGGGTCAGCGGGTCAGCCCGTCAGCCTTTCACGTGAACGATTGAGCACTCAGAGTCCGCTGGCCTATTCCGCGGCCGCCTCGGCCGGCCGTGGCCTCGCGGCCTGTCCCGTAAGCCGCCGCCACGTGCGTGGTATGTCGCCCTGCTGCCACGTCACAAGGAACATGCTCGCGATGAACACAGAGCTGTACGTGCCCGTCGTCACGCCAATAAGCAACACCAACAGGAAGTCGCGGATGCTCTCCCCTCCCAGCAGCAGCAGCGCCAGGATCGAGAAGATCAGCGTCAGCGACGTGTTGAACGAACGCCCCATCGTCTGCAGCAGGCTGTGGTTCACCGCATCGGGGAAGCTGCGGATCCGCCCCGTCGCCACGTTCTCCCGGATGCGGTCGAACACCACGATCGAGTCGTGCACCGAGAAGCCGACCACCGTTAGCATCCCCGTGATGAAGTAGGTGTTGATCTCCGTATCGAACACCTTGCCCAGGATCGAGAAGATCCCGATGACGAGCACCACGTCGTGCAGCAACGCCACCACCGCCGAAACCCCGTACCGAAGCGAGTTCGGTACGTTGCGGAACGCGTACGCGATGTACCCCGTGATGAACAGCGCCGCGACGATCACCGCGATCCCGGCGTTCTGCCCGATCTCGCGCGAGACCGAGGCCGACACGGACGAGAACTCGATGAACTGCGTCGTCGGCGTACCGTTCAGGTCGACGAACCCGCCGAACTCCTTGCCCAGCTCGCTCTCCAGCGCCTCGCGCTCCGAAGGCAGCGCGGGCCCGACCGGCGGGATGTTCGATGTGCCTTCCAGTTCCTTCGTCGTCACAAGGAACTGGTTATTGCCGGTGCTTTGCACGCGCGCGTCGCCGTAACCCAGCGTCGAGAGAACGTCGCTCACCTGGCTGTTCGTCGTCTGTTCGGCGTACCGGAAGGAGAACGTCGTCCCCGAGGTGAACTCGATCCCCGCCTTCAATCGCGGCGCGATCAGCAGCGAGATCGCGCCCGGAACCAGGAACAGGATCGAGGCCAGGTAGAACCAGTTGCGCTTCGACACCAGGTTAAGCATCGGCCGCCTCCACGCCCGCCACGCCCCGCGTCGACATCGGCGTCTCCAGATCGGGCTTGTCGTCGGTCCACAGCCAAAGCGGCCGCGCCAGCGGCGTATTCATCGCCAGCCGCAGGAAGGTGCGGCTCACAAGGATCGCCGAGAACATGCTCACGACGACACCGATCGCCAGCGTGAGCGAGAATCCCTTGATGATGCTCGATCCGAACCGGTCGCCCATCCAGTACAGGATCCCGCACGTGATCAGGGTCGAGACGTTGCTGTCGCGGATCGACGACCACGCGCGGTGAAAGCCCGCCTCCACCGACGGGATCAGGCTGCGGCCGTTCCGCAGCTCCTCCTTCATCCGCTCGAAGATCAGGATGTTCGCGTCCACCGCCATACCCACCGACAGCACGAACGCCGCGATGCCGGCCAGCGTCAGCGTCACCGGCCCCGAGCCCGGGATGCCGATCTTGAACAGGGCCAGCACCACCGCCGTGTACACCGCCAGCGCTGTGGCCGCCAGCAACCCCGGCAGCCGGTAGTACAGGATCATGTAGCCCATGATCAACAGCAGCGCCACGATGCCCGCTTCGACTGAGTGCAGTACTGCTTCATCGCCCAGCGACGCATCGACGTCCTGCTGCTGCACCACCTTCAACGGGATCGGGAACGCGCCGGTGTTCAGGAAGGTCTTCAGCCGCCTCGCGTCGCCGACCGAGAGCCCCGTGGTCACCCCGCTGTCGGTGATCTGTGCGTTAATCGTCGGCGCCAGGATCTCGCCGTCCCCCCCGCGAATCGGCTCGCCATCCAGGAATGTCGAGAGCGGAGAGCCGATGAGACGCAGACTCAGGGACCCGAAGACCTTCTTGCCGTCGTCGTTCATACTGAATCGCAGGAACGGCTGCCCCAGCGAATCGAAGTCGATGGAAGCGTTGGACCTTAGGAACGCGCCCGTCATGATCGTCGGCGCGCCGTTGAGGTCACCCTTGGCCGGCGTCCAGACGATCGCCTCCAGGCTTCCCACGGATTCCAGCGTAGTGAACGTCGGCGTCTGGCGCGTGACCGTCCCGTCGGCGCCCAGGACGTTCACCTGGCCGTTAGCATCCGGGTCGGGATTGCAGGTGCCTGGCTTGTAGACAACGCGCTGCGTGCCGGGGTTGATGACAGCGATGGGCGCGCCGGTGGCCAGGAGCTGGTCGCCCTGCTGAAGCGGCTCGCAAAACATCAGAGACGCGGGGCGGGTTATGTCGCGCGCGGTCTGAGCGCTTACCCCAGGCAGCTCTACGATCAGCTCGTCTTTGCCCGACCGCTGGACTGAGGACTCGGAAACGCCGAACGGGTTGATCCGGTTCTCGATAACTTCTTTTGCGGTCGACAGACCCTCATCGATGTCCTCATCGCTGACGTTGAGCCCGGAGACGTCCGCCTTCAGCTTGATGCGGGACCCCCCCTGCAGATCCAGCCCCAGCGTCATCCCCTTGCAGTCCGCCGCCGGGTTCGTGTTCGTCTCGTCGGACTTGCACGGCAGGTCGACGCCCAGGATGCTGCTCGGAAGCCCCTTCCCTGAAGGCAGCTTCTCGGCGATCGCGTCGGGCAGGTACCGCTCCGGCTCGTCCGGCCAGATGGCGTAGACCGCGGCCGCGGCGATGGCGATGATCCCGAGGAGGAAGATCCGTTCCCACCACTTCTGCATCAGCCCCTCTTCTCCTCCGTGTGTGTGACCTGCTTCGAAAATACCGTCTGGCCTTCGGCCACCCGCTGCGCGATCGCCGACGCCAGGGCGTTCACGACGACGCCGTTTCCGAAGTCGATCACCACCTGTACGGGGCCACGATCTGGGATGTGGATCTCCTTGATCGTCCCCAGGAACCCGCCCGTCGTCAGGACCTCGTCGCCGATCTTCAGGTTCTCCATGTCGCGCTTGCGGCCGCTCTTCTCGATTCGCGGCCGCAGCAGAAACCAGTACAGCGCCAGGATCAGTCCGGCGGTGAGGAGGATCTCGATTTCAAGCTGGCTCATATTCCCGGTGTGCCTTCGGCGGTGTTTCGGGCGGCTCGGACGAAGGCCAGCGCCGCCTCGCGGTCGTTCACGTCCCCGGCGGCCTGCGCCTCGCGAAGCGCTTCCAGCAGCTTCCCGATGGCCGGTCCGGCGGGCATCCCAAGCTCCCTCATCACGTCGTTTCCGGTCAGGAGCCGAGGCGGGTCTACTATACCCTCCTCCTCCATCGAACGCACGAGAAGGCTGTTCATATACGCTACGTGCCTTGACCACGCCTCGGATGTCATTGACGGCCCGCGCGAAGCCGCCGCATCCGCCAACGCCAGCAGCAGCACCCCCGGCACCGCATCGCCCAGCGCGCGATAGAACCGGTACAGCGCGCGCCGCGTCGGCGCTTCGCCGACCTGCGCCAATTGCACGGGTCGCAGGTGCTCCGCCACCAGCCTCGACACGAACCGCACTTCCGATGCCGAGAACCGCAGCCGCCGCATCACCCGCGCCGCGGTCGCCGCACCCGCGTCGGCGTGCCCGTAGAAACGCGCCCGCCCGTCATCATCGACGGTCCGCGTCTGCGGCTTCGCCACGTCGTGCAGAAGCGCCGCCACCTTCAGCAGCGACCCCCGCGTGCGCCCTTCGCTGAGTTCCTCTGCCAGGTAGGCACGCAGCTCACCCTCGCACCACGCGAACGCCTTCCACAGGCCCTCCCACAGCCACGCCCCTGCGCCGACCGGAGCCGCCGGCGCAAGCATGATGTCCATCGCCTCCACCGCTCGCAGCCCGTGCTCGAACACGTCGTAGGCGTGCCACTGCGGCGGCTGCCCCACCCCGCGCCCGAACGTCACCTCAGGCAGCAGCGCGTCCAGCAGCTTGAGGCCGTCCAGCAGCAGAAGCGCCTGGTACGCGTCGTCCAGCGCGAAGATCCGCGCCAGCTCGTCGCGCCGCCTCTCCGCCGCCGCCTGCACCACATCCCCGGCCCGTGCGCGGATCACGTCCTGTGTCCGCGCATCGATCGCGAATCCCAGTTCCGACGCGATGCGCGCCGCCCGCAACAGCCGCAGCGGGTCCGCGTCGAACACGTCGGACGCGTTCATCCGCACCGCGCGCGCCGCAAGGTCGTCCAGCCCGCCGCAGACGTCGATCACTGACGCCTGCCCCAACGGCACAGCCAGCGCGTCGATCGTGAAGTCGCGACGCCGCAGGTCCTGCTCGAGCGTCCCCTGGAGCTGCGCCACGTCGACGTAGTCCACCGCCGCGTCATGCCCGCGCGGCATCACCACGCGCGCCACCGCGTTCACCTCGTCCAGCTCGACGAAGTGCGCGCCAAACGCCGCCGTCAGCCGCTTCGCAAACGCCATTGCGTCTTGGTCGACAGCAAGGTCGAGGTCACGCGCCTCACGCCCCAGCAGCACGTCGCGCACAGTGCCGCCGACCACGTATGCCGTGGCTCCGGCGTCGGACGCCAGCGGCGTGATCGCGTCGAGCAACTGCTGTAACTCCCGTGGCGGTTGAAACGATGGGGTGTTCATGATCGGCATGAGCGGCCGCATCGGGCCGCTCGTACGCTGCGCTGTCCCACGATGCTACACCAGCACCGCTTCGGGCGTCTCGGCGTCGTGGTCGTCGATCGAAGGCCGCACGGGGATCAACTCGTCCGGGCTGTTGAGGTAGTCGATGTAGAGGACGCCCTTCGTGTGGTCGATCTCGTGCTCCAGCGCCTGCGCCAGCAGCGTGTCCACCGCCTTCAGCCGGATCTCCAGCCCTTCGCGGTTCAGCGCCTTCACCGTCACCTGCCGCGACCGGTTGATCTCCGCCTGGTACCCCGGCACCGAGAGGCACCCCTCCCACAGCCGCCGCTCCCCCGAATGCTTCACGATCTGGGGATTGATCAGCTCCAGCAGCCCGTCGTCCGGCGTCTCGATCACCACGATCCGTAGCGATACGCCCACCTGCGGCGCCGCCAGCCCCACCCCGTGCGCCCCGTGCATGGTCGTGATCATGTCGTCGATCAGCCGCTGGATCGACCCATCGATCTTCTTGACCTTCTTGGCCGGCGTCCGCAACACCGGATCCCCCGCGATCCGTATCGGCAGGATGGCGCTCATAGGGGGAAGAATATCTGAGGGCGACCAGCAGCGGCCAGCTTGTCGGTGCCCTTTGCCCTTTGCTGTTTGCTGTTTGCTCTTTGCTGTTTGCTCTTTGCCCTTGCTCTGTGCCGAAGGCTCACGCAGGCGCAGCCGCATACAGGTCGCACAGCCGCCGCAGCTGCCACAGGTGCGCCAGGTCGTGCTCGTTCATCTCCCGCGCGCACTGCGTGATCGAGAGCGGCCCCAGGTACGGATGCACGCCCTGCCGCTCCCAGTCCGCATCGTCCAGCGACCACAGCAGGTACACCACCTGCTGTCGCCGCACGCCGAACTCGTCCATCGCCTCGAAGGCGATGCACTCGTCGTCATCATCGTCGCGCGCCGCGCCCGCCTCGATCGAGTCGCCGTCGAAGGCGTCGATCTTCGGCTTGTCCAGCCGCACGATGCGCTCCAGCCGCTCGACATAGCGGCGCTCCATCGCGTTCATGTGCAGCACCAGCTCGCGGACGGACCACTCGCCGTCGGAAGGACTCCGTTCGAGCGCGTCCTCGTCCAGCTCCCAGATCAGCGCTTCCATGGCGTGCGCCGTCTCACGCAGCGCCTTCAGCAGCCACGCCTTCGCGTCGTACTCCGGTACCGCTCTCATCCGCGCGCCTCCGCACCTTCGACCACCGAGAGGCGATCATCGCGATCCTACGCCGATCGCCGCGCCGTTACAAGTACCAGCGCATCACAGTTCGGCGCTTCTTACAATGACCGCATGACCGCCATTGCCACCAGCGACACACGCCTCAGCGAGTTCGCATCGCTCTGCGCCGATGTGCGCGCGTGCAATGCATGCGGCGGCGTCGCCTACACGCACCTGCTCGGTCCGGCCAACGGGCCGCTCGATGCGCGCGTCCTGTTCGTCGCCGAAGCCCCCGGCCGCGGCGGCGGCGCCCTCACCGGCGTCCCACTCACCCGCGATGCATCCGGCCGCCGCTTCGAGACGTTTCTCGCGCTCGCAGGCCTCCGCCGGGACAAAGTCTTCGTCACCAACGCCGTCCTCTGCAATCCGATCACCGCCACGGCGACGAATCGCCCGCCCACGTCACGCGAGATCGCCCGCTGCCGCCCATACCTCGAACGCACGCTCGACCTCGTCCCTGCGCCGATCGTCGTCGCCCTCGGCCGCGTCGCCCTCGAATCACTCCGCGCCATCACACCGCACGACGCCGACCTCCCCCGCGACGTCTGTACGCCCACATCCTGGCGCAACCGCACCCTGATCCCCCTCTACCACCCCGGCCGCCAGTCCACCCTCCATCGCCCCCACGAAGCACAGGAGGCCGACTGGCGCGCCCTCGCCAGCGTCATCGCCAATCACTCCTGACTCGGTCCAACCGCATCTGTTGTCTGTCTGCTCTCTGTTTTCTGTTGTCTGTTGTCTGCTGTCTGTTCCTCCCCTTTGCTCTTTGCCCTTTGCTCTTTGCTGTCCCCCACGCTGTCCCCTGTCCACTGTCATCTGTAACCTAGACACGGATGAACCTCGACGCCCTCCCCTACACCTCTTACATCGTGCTCCTCGAGTTCGCCGTCGGCAGCCTCTTCGTCTGCGTCTTCGCCGACTGGCGCGGGCGCGTCGCCCCCAGCTTCGTGAAGTTCAGCGCAGCAATGGTCGCGGTCGCCGCCGGCGTCATGTTCCTGAACTCCCTCGCCCTCGACCCCAACTCCGCCGTCGGCGGCTACCGCCTCGACGAAGAGCTCAACGGCTGGGTGCGCGCGATGAGCGTCATCTTCCTCGCCGCCGCGCTGCCATACAACTACGCCGTCCTCCGCGAGGACCGCCGCCTCTCGATGATCACAGGCGCCGGCGCCAGCGCAATCGGCCTCGCCCTCATCGCCGTCGTCTCGCTCTTCATCGCGCTCCCCACGTGGGGGTTCGCCGGCGCGCTCCTCAGCATTACGGCCGGCACCCTCTCCGTCGGCCTCGTCGTGCTGGCGATGACGCTCGGCCACTGGTACCTCATGACGCCACGCCTCCCGCGCGAGCCCCTCTCCGAGCTCACACTGCTGCTCGCCGCCGCGCTCGGCGTACAGCTCCTGCTGCTCGTGGTCAACGCCGCGATTCCTGTGCGCGAGGCCCCCGACCCGTCCGCGTTCCTCGGTTCGACGACGCTGGGGCAGAACCCCGCCTTCTGGCTCCGCATCGCTATTGGCCTGCTGTTCCCGGCCGCGCTCGCCTACATGTCGTTCGTCTCCAGCAAGGGTTATCCCGCCAACGAGAACGCTATGATGTCCGCCACGGGCCTGCTGTACATCGCCGTAGGCGCCGTCCTCGTTGGCGAGGTCCTCGCCCGCGGCCTGCTGTTCCTGACCGGGAAGCCGGTGTGACCATGCGACAGCTCTATCTCGTCCGCCACGCGACGCCCGCCGTCCAGCCCAACGTCCCCGCCATCGAGTGGCCGCTCGCCGAGCGCGGCATCGAGGAGGCGCGCGCCCTCGCCGAAACCGCGCGGGCGTGGGACCTGCGCGCCGTCTACGCCAGCCGTGAGCCCAAAGCGCAGTCCACTGCCCTCATCATCGCCGAGCCCTCCCTCCTCCCCGTGCACGTCGTCGACGGCTTCGAGGAGCTCCGTATCGAGCACTGGATCGGCAACTCCGACGACTTCGCCGATACCGTCCGCGAGATCCTCGCGCAACCCGCCCTCAGCCTCCGCGGCGCCGAGCGCGCCGAGACCGCCGCCGAGCGCTTCGCCTCCGCCATCCGCATCGTCGAGCAGGGCCCCTTCCCCGCCGCCGCCGTCACGCACGGCCGCGTCCTCA
>Ga0326597_10001267_pt1 | contig 41377 bp, 35 predicted proteins | sample RVTome_12_FD_203789 | JGI IMG/M metagenome (GOLD analysis project Ga0326597, IMG submission 203789) | Soil microbial communities from uranium-contaminated site in the Upper Colorado River Basin, Wyoming, United States - RVT100D185 | ecosystem: Environmental > Terrestrial > Soil > Contaminated >... | reverse complement strand
CCGACGCGGTTCGGCGCGCTCGGTTACACCGCGCCCCTCCAGACCCGCACCGACCTCTGGTCCTGGGGTGACATCGAGGTCGCCACGTACGCTCGCGTGCTCGACCTGGAGCGAGGAACCCGGTCGCTCGAGGTGATGGCCGGCGGGCTGGTCAGGCTCGGCACCGGTAGCGCCGCGTCGGCGGACACGCCGCTGGCCCTCGGTGCCGGTGACGGGCAGACTGACATCGAAGGCCGGCTGGCCGCGCACGCCGCGGTCGGCTCCCTGTCGTTGCGCCTGGGCGGCCTCTACGGCGTCCAAGGCGGGCGGACGCTCGTGCGACGGGTCTCGGCACCGGGCACGGTGCTCGCGCCCGTGGGGACGCGCGTCACGGTGGACTGGGAGCCCGGGAGCTACCGGGCGCTGGAAGCCGAGCCCGGCGTTCGCTTCGCTCCGGAGTTGATCCTGAGCGCGACGTACCGGTATTTCGGGAAGAGCGCGGACCGGTTCCAACTCGTCGGAGCCGAGGGAGACGCCACGGTGCAGTCTCCCCTCGACTCGAGCGCTTCCCGGCATGACGTGGGGGGATCCCTGGTGTACGACACGGTCGATCGCTCTCGCACCGGCCCTGCGCGGCCGTTCCGCTTCCGCGTGCGGGTGCTCCACGCCGTGGCCGGACGGGGGACGGACATGCCGGCCACGACGCGCGTCGACCTCGGTGCGGAGCTGTTCACGTCCCTCTGGGGCGGCGGCTGAGGGCAAGCGCCCCCGGGACGTCGAGACCGGTTCCGCTCAGGTGCGGGTCAGCAGCTCCCTGGCGTGCTGACGGGAGGCGCTGGAGCCCGGATCACCGCCCAGCATGCGCGCGATCTCCTCGACACGGTCCTCTCCGGACAGCGCGCGCACCGCGGTGGCGGTGATCGCGGCCCCGTCGACGGTCTTTTCGACCAGGAGATGGGTGGTCGCGCGTGAGGCCACCTGCGCGAGGTGGGTCACCACGAAGACCTGATGCCCGAGCGCCACTTCGAGGAGCTTGCTGCCCACGGCACTGCCCACCGCGCCGCCGATGCCGGCGTCGATCTCGTCGAACACCAGAACCGGCACATGGTCCACGTCCGCCAGGATCGACTTGAGCGCGAGCATCACGCGGGACAGCTCCCCGCCGCTCGCGATGCGCGCGAGGGGCATTAGATCGAATCCCGGGTTGGGCGAGACGAGGAACTCCACGCCCTCCGCGCCGCCGGCCGAGACCTCGTCGTACGCCGTCGTCCGCACCTCGAAGGTTGCTCCCTTGAGGCCCAGGCCCGGCAGCTCCCCGCTAACCCGTTCGGCGAGGCGCTTGGCCGAGGCACCGCGTTTCGCGCTCAAGACGGACGCAGCTTCCTCGAGCTCCGCCGAGAGCCGCTCGATCCGCCGCGAAATCTCACCCACATCGTGATCCGCGGCGTCCAGCTCCGCGAGCTCTCCTCTCACCCGATGCGCCGTCTCGAGGACGTCGGCGAGCTCGGGTCCGTACTTCCGCTTCAGCCGGAAGACGCGGTCGAGGCGGCCCCGAACCTCCTCCAGACGGACCGGATCGTGATCGATCGAGGAGGCGTAGTCGCCGAGCGCCCGCCCTACTTCGGCGACGAGGTGGTAGGCTTCGTCGAGCGCGTCGGCGTGTTCGGCCAGGTCGGGATCGAACCGGGCGAGATCCCGCACCGTGTGGCGAACCTCCGCGATCCGCTCTGAAACGGAATCGTCCCCCGCATAGAGGACCTCGCTCGAGCCGTCGGCACCGCGGACCAGCTCCTCGGCATGCTCGTGGCGACCGACCTCGGCCTCGAGCTCTTCGTCCTCTCCAGGGCTCAGCGCCGCGTCGTCGATCTCGCTCAGCTGAAACCTGAGAAAGTCGGCGCGACTCTCGACATCCCGCCGTCGCTCTTCCCGCGCCTCGAGATCGCTCCGGAGCCGATGGAGCTCACGGTACAGGCGGGCCACCAGGGCCGCGTCCTCCTCGGCCTCCGCGAAGGCGTCGAGGATGTCGCGTTGATCACGTTGTCTGAGGAGGGTCTGATGCTCATGTTGGCCGTGGAGGTCCACGAGCGCGCTCCCGAGCTCACCGACGACACCGGCGGTGGCGGGCGATCCGTTCACCCAGGCCCGGTTGCGGCCCTCGGCCGCGACCTCCCGGCGGAGGATCAGGACGTCGTCGTCCGCGCGGAATCCGAGGTCGTCGAGGCGGGCAGCGAGACCGGGGATGTCGCCAACCTCGAACACGGCCTCTACGGTGGCCCGATCGGCTCCCGTCCGCACGACGGAAGACGACGCCCGCTCACCCAGCAGAAGCGAGAGCGCCCCGACGATGATCGACTTACCGGCGCCAGTCTCGCCGGTCAGGACGTTCAAACCCGGCCCGAGGGACAGCGTGAGGTCGTCGACGACGGCGTAGTCGCGGATGCGCAGTTCGGAAAGCATGGTCGCTCAAGCTAGAGCGGGAGGAACGGAACCAACAATGGGGGGATGCGCCGCGCCCGGGTGGCCGGGATCAGGCGCGCTCGGGAGCTCGCGCCGCCCAATTCAGCTTGCGCCGGAGCGTCTGGAGGAACGACTGGCCGGCGAAGCGCACCAGTGGGACGGGCTCCCGTTGGCGGCCGACGACGACCGATTCGCGCGTCTCCAGGGCGTGCACGACCTGTCCATCCACCGTCAGCTGGTGGCCGACTTGGCTGCCGAGCAGGCCGACCCTGATCTCGCAGTTCGCCGGCACCACGAGGGGCCGGACCGCGAGCGAATGGGGACAGATCGGAGTCACGACGATGCACTCGACCTCCGGCGCCACGATGGGTCCACCCGCGGACATCGAATAGGCGGTCGAGCCCGTGGGCGTGGCCAGGATCACGCCGTCCGCCGAGAAGCTGCCGGCGTCCTCGAACCTACCCGAGTGTCCCACCTCGATGCTCAGCGGCGTCACCCGAGCCGCGCCGCTGGTGTGGATCACGACGTCGTTCAGCGCGAAGAACGGCGGAACCCCGCCCTCCCCGTCGACCGTGGTCCGCAGCGTGAAGCGGAAGTCCAGATACGACTCCCCTGCGAGCACCCGCTCGAGGCCCCATTCGAGGTCCGTGGACGGGAGCGAAGTGAGGAAGCCGAGGCGGCCCAGATTGACGCCGAGCACCGGGATGCCCGTGTCGATGACCGAGCGCGCGGCGCGCAGGAGGGTGCCGTCGCCGCCCAGGGCGACCACCAAGTCCACCGCGTCTTTCTGGAAGGAGAGCGTAGGTGAAGACCCGGCCTCGAACCCGACCTCGATATCGTGCTCACCGCAGAAGCGCTCCAGGCGCTCGAGGACCGGCCCCACCTCGGGGCTGGCCGAGCGCATGACGACCCCGACCGACCGGATGGGGCCCTCGAAGCGCGCGCGTCCCGAAGCGGTCACCCGCTCGCCACCGGCGTGTCGTGCCCGAGCGCGTGCCGGGCGGCGCTGGCGACCGAGGGCGCATCGAGGCCGATCTCCTCGAGAAGCTCCGCCCGGGATCCGTGCTCGACGAAACGATCGGGGATGCCGAGCGTCACGACCCGCGGCCGGTTCGCCAGCTCGAGCGCATCGATCTCACGGCTCATGTACGCGCCGAACCCGTTGGTCACCTGTCCTTCCTCCACGGTCACGACGACCGCGTGGCTCCGGACCATCTCCTCGAAGACGGCCCGGTCGTACGGCTTCAGGAACCGGCAGTTCACGACGGTCGCCCGGGTGCCCTCGGCCAACAGCTCGTCGGCCGCGGCCTCCGCCGTGGACACCATGGTGCCGGTCGCGAGGTACACCAGATCACCGCCATTGCGCAGGATCTCCCATGTGTGCGGCTCCACATCCGGAATCTCCGAGAGGTGCGGGACCTCACTCGGCACGGCGTCCCGGGGCCAGCGGACCGACCACGGGCCTTCGTTCTGCTCCGTTCCCAGCCGGAGGAGCGCGAGCATCTCGGCGCCGTCCTTGGGCGCGGTTACCGTCATACCGGGAATCGACAGCATGTACACGATGTCGAGCGTGCCGTGATGTGTCGGGCCGTCCTCGCCCGCGATCCCTGCCCGGTCCATCCCGAACACGACCGGGAGCCCCTGGAGCGCGACGTCGTGAACGATGTTGTCGAAGGCGCGCTGCAGGAAGGTCGAATAGATCGCGACGATGGGCTTCACGCCCTGCGTGGCCAGTCCCGCGGCGAACGTGACGGCGTGCCCCTCCGCGATGCCGACGTCGAAGTACCGGTCCGGATGGGCCTCCTGGAACATGTCCGTGGACGTCCCGTCGGGCATGGCCGCGGTGATGCCGACGATCCTGGAATCGGCGTCCGCCAGCTCGATGAGCCCTTTCCCGAACACCTTTTGATAACGAGGGAGGCCCGACGATCCTCCGGTCCCCTTACCCGTCACCTTGTCGAACGGACCCGACGCGTGCCACGTCCAGGGATCGTCCTCGGCCTTGGCGAAGCCTCTCCCCTTCTGCGTGATTGCGTGGACCAGGATCGGGCCCTTCATGTCCTTCACCCGATTGAAGGTGTCGACCAGCTGGCCGATATCATGCCCATCTACCGGACCGACGTAGCGGAAGCCGAGCTCCTCGAAGATGAGGCCGGGCGTGAGCATGTGCATCACGCTCTCTTCGAGCCTGCCCGCCACCTCTTCCATGACCTCTCCGAGCGCCGACGGAGTCCGGTGGAGGATCTCCTTGACCAGCTTCCGCGCCTTGTTGTACGCGGGAGCCGTGATCATGCCCGTGAGATACTTGTTCAGCGCGCCGACCGCCGGCCCGATGGACATGTCGTTGTCGTTCAGCACGACGACGAAGTCCCGGTCGGTGTGCCCGGCGTTGTTCAGCGCCTCGTAGGCGAGGCCGCAGCCCATCGCGCTGTCGCCGATGACGGCGACCACATCGAAGTCCTGCTGGTTGAGGTCCCGACCGACGGCCATCCCCCACGCTGCCGAGATGGAAGTCGATGCGTGGCCCGCTCCGAACGCGTCGTACTCGGACTCGTCCCTTCGCAAAAAGGGCGCGAGGCCGTGCCGCGTGCGGATGGTCGGTAGCCGCTCGTTTCGGCCCGTCAGGATCTTGTGGATGTAGGCCTGGTGACCCGTGTCCCAGATCAGCTGGTCCCGTGGCGTGTCGTACACGTAGTGGAGCGCCACCGTGAGCTCCGCCACGCCCAGGCTGGCTCCGAAGTGACCGCCCTTCTGCGCCACGACATCGATATGTCGCTCGCGGACTTCCCGAACCACCTGTTCCAGATCCTGGCGCTCGAGGCGTCGGAGATCCCTTGGGTACTCGATGCGATCCAGCAGGGACACCGCATCACTCCTTCATTTCGTCGTTGTCGATCGCGAACCCGAAAGATACCGTGCTCTCGCGCAGATCACAGGGCGCCCCGCGGTATACGCACGGGACGTGCCCACGCCGGTCGATGCTTCGCCCCGAATGCCTGGTCCCGCAAGCTCAGCGATCCCGCTCCACCACGTAATGGGCGAGACCACTCAACGCGGGTGCGCGCACCCGCGCGGCGTTGAGGGCGTTCAATCCCGAAGCGACCACCTCCCGGGCCCGTCGCCGTGCCGCGTCGAGACCGTGCAAGGACACGTAGGTCGACTTGTCCAGGACGACGTCGCTCGGGTTCTTCCCCAGGATCTCGGCGGACGAGGTCGCGTCGAGCACGTCGTCCGTGATCTGGAATGCGAGGCCGATGGCCGTGCCGTAAGCCTCGAGCGCGTCGACGACGGCTGGCTCCGCTTCAGCGGCCAACCCGCCCATCACGAGAGAGGCGGCGAGCAGCGCGCCGGTCTTGCGCCCATGCAGGTGGTCGAGCGCGGCACCGTCGAGCGAATGCCCTTCCCCCATGAGGTCGAGCCACTGTCCTCCCACCATGCCGCCCGCTCCGGACGCCTCCAGCAAGGTGCGGGTGACGGCCAGCGAAGTAGCGCGTGCGCAGCCGAGCGCTTGGGCCGCCTCGAGCGCTTGGAGCGCGGCCGCGGGGATGAGCGCGGCGCCGGCCAGCACCGCGGCCGGCTCACCGTGCTCGCGGTGGGTCGTGGGCGTGCCCCGGCGCAGCGCCGCGTCGTCCATGCAGGGGAGATCGTCGTGAACGAGCGAGTAGGCGTGAATGAGCTCCAGCGACGCGGCGAGATCGTAGACCGCCGGGTCTTCGGCCACACCTCCACAGGCGCGGTAGGCCGTGGCGCACAGAATGGGGCGCAGCCGCTTCCCTCCGCTCGTGACGCCGTGCCGCACCGCCGCGGCCACGGCCGGCGGGAGGCTGGCCACAAGCCTCGCGAGAGCACGCTGCAGCGCGGCATCGACCTCCTGTCGCTCGGCTTCCAGATAGGTGGGAAGATCGAAGCTCGTCGTGCCGGTCACGAATCGTCGAGCTCCATCGGCCGGGTCTCTCCTCCGTTGAGCAGCTCCTCCACACGGAGCTCGGTTTCCGCGAGGATCGTCTCCGCGCGACGCACATGGGCTACGCCCTCCTCGAACAAGCTCAGTGCCTCCTCGAGGGTGACGTCGTCTGTCTCCATGCGCGCGAGGATCTCCTCGAGGCGTCGGATGCGACCCTCGAGCCCGAGCTCGTCCCGCGCTTCGTGACCTTCGCCAGCCATGCCTATTCCTCGTCCAGAATCCGTAGGGTTTCAGCCGCGACCCGTCCATCGCTCACCCGCACGACGAATTCGGTTCCGACCTCGAAGTCCGCCGTCGTCCGCAGCACCTTCCCGTCGGCGGTTCTGGCCACGGCGTAGCCGCGCCGCAGGGTGGCGAGCGGTGAGAGCGCGTCCAGACGTCCCGCGCCGGCGCGGACCTCCCTCCTCCGGCGATCGATCAGGTTGCGCACCGAGCGCTCGAGGCGTCCGGTGGCGAGGTCGACGGACTGCCGGGCGGGCGCGAGCCGGCGCTCGAGCGTGCGCCCGAGGCGGACCAACCGCTCGTCGATGCGCTCTCGACGGCGGGTGGTCATGCCGCGCAGCGCCCGCGCCAGTCGGGCCGGCGTCTCCCTCAAGCCCTCCCGGACCGCGGCGGCATCCGGGACCATTGCCTCGGCACCGGCGGACGGTGTCGGAGCCCTCAGGTCGGCGACGAGATCGCAGATGGTGACGTCCACCTCGTGCCCGACGGCGGACACGACCGGAACGGCGCACTCCGCGACCGCGCGCGCGACGGGCTCCTCGTTGAAGGCCCACAGGTCTTCGATGGAGCCGCCACCCCGGGACACGATGATGACGTCACAGGTGCCGCTGGCCTCCAGGGCGCGGATGGCCGCCGCGATCTCCACGGACGCGCCCTCCCCCTGGACACGTGTGCCCCGCACCACGACCCGCGTCCACGGAGCCCGGCGTCCCAGGACCGACACGATGTCCCGGAGTGCCGCGCCCGTCGGCGAGGTGACCACGCCCACGCACCTCGGGAACGGGGGGAGACGCCGCTTTCGGGAAGCGTCGAGCAACCCCTCCGCGTCGAGGAGCGCGCGTAGCTTCTCGAACGCGATCCGCCACAGCCCCTCGGCACCGTCCGCCTCCAATCTCCGGACCACGAGTTGGTACTCCCCGCGTGCCTCGTACAGAGTCAGCTGTCCGAGCACCCGGACCTGCATCCCTTCGTCCGGATCGATGGGCAGCGCCTGGGCCTCGCGCTGGAACATCACGGAACGGATCTGGGCGCGGTCGTCCTTCAGCGTGAAGTAGCAGTGTCCGGCTCGGGACCTCGTCCAATTGCCGATCTCCCCGCCGATCCAGAGCGGCTCCACGTTGCTCTCGAGCAGGCCCCGCACGGCACGGTTGACCTGTGACACGGACCAGACCTTCGGGCGCTCGGGCGTGGGGGCGCTGGGGGCCGCTCCGGATGTCGGCTCATCCCCGGCCGAGGGAGTCGCTGCTCCCGCGCCCTCGAACAGGTCCAGGCTCTGGTCGTCCGCCAAGGCCGTCAGCCTCGCAGACGAGCCGCGCGCGACGCCGATTCGACGGTGTTCGACAGCAACATCGTGATGGTCATGGGCCCAACACCTCCCGGAACGGGCGAGATGGCTCCGGCGACCTCCTTCACCTCGTCGAACAGCACGTCGCCGCACACCCGGTAGCCGCGCTCGGAGCCGGGATCGTCGACGCGGTTCGTGCCCACATCGATGACCACGGATCCGGGACGCACCATATCGGCGGTGATCATCTCAGGGCGCCCCATCGCGACCACGAGGATGTCCGCTCGGCGCGTCTCCGTGGCGAGATCCGCTGTGCGCGAATGGCAGACGGTGACGGTCGCGTTACCGCCGCGCGCCTTCCTCAGCAGCAGAGACGCGAGGGGGCGGCCGACGATGTTCGAGCGTCCGACGATCACGACGTGCTTACCCGCGGGATCGTGTCCGCTACGGACCAGCATCTCCACGACGCCCGCCGGCGTGCACGGGGGGAAGAAGGCTCCGGAGTCGGTGGCCAGGCGCCCGACGCTCATCGGATGGAAGCCGTCGACGTCCTTGGAAGGATCGATCGTCTCGATGACGGCGCCCTCGTCGATGTGGTCGGGCAACGGGAGCTGGACGAGGATCCCGTGGATGGCCGGATCCGCGTTGAGGCCCGTCACCAGGCCCAGAAGCTCCTCCTGGGAGGTGTCGGCGGGCAGCGTGTGCTGCCGCGAGTGGATGCCCATCTCGCCGGCCACGCGGTTCTTCATGCCCACGTATATCTGGGATGCGGGGTCGTCACCGACGAGCACCGTCGCCAGCCCCGGCGTCGCCCCGTGATCGGCGACCAGCGCAGCCACGCGGTCCTTGAGTTCGGCGCGGATCGCGGCCGCGATCTCGGTCCCGGAGATGATCTGAGCGCTCATGGCCTGTCTGGGCTGAGTGGTCGACGTCGACGCCTCCCGGCGAGGCGCGTGCCCGACAATCTCGCCCCGCTATCGGGCGAAGTCGACCGCCCGGGTCTCGCGGACCACCACGACCTTGATCTGCCCGGGGTACTGGAGCTCGCTCTCGATGCGGCGCGCGACCGATTCGGAGATCTGTGCGATCTGACCGTCGCTCACCTGACCCGGTTCGACCATCACGCGCAGCTCGCGGCCTGCCTGGATGGCGAAACAGCGCTCGACGCCCGGCTCCTCCATGGCCAGCTCCTCGAGCTTCTCGAGCCGTTTGACGTATCCCTCGAACATCTCGCGGCGGGCGCCCGGCCGTGAGCCGCTGATGGCGTCCGCGGCGGTCACGAGGAAGGTCTCCGCGAAGAAGTGCGGCTCCTCGTCGTGATGCGCCTTGATCGCATTCAGGACGAGCTCGGTCTCCCCGTGCTTCTTGCAGAGGCGGTAGCCGAGCTCCACGTGCGTGCCCTCGTGCTCGTGGGTCATCCCCTTGCCGACATCGTGCAGGATGGCGGCCCGCTTCGTGCCCTGGACGTCCAGCCCCATCTCGGCGGCCATGTTGGCCGACAGTAGCGCGACCTCTCTCGCGTGCTGCAGCTGGTTCTGGCCATAGGACGTCCGGAACCTGAGCCGACCCAGCGTCTTCACGATCTCTGGATGGATGTTGTGGATCCCGAGCTCGTAGAGTACCTCTTCGGCGGCCTCGATCATGCCCTGTTCCACTTCCTTGCCCGCCTTCTCCACGATCTCTTCGATGCGCCCCGGATGGATGCGCCCGTCCTCCACCAGGCGTTCGAGCGCGATGCGGGCGACCTCGCGCCGTACCGGATCGAAGGCCGACAGGACGACGGCCTCGGGCGTGTCGTCGATGATGACGTCCACCCCGGTGGCCTGCTCGAAGGCGCGGATGTTGCGGCCTTCACGTCCGATGATGCGTCCCTTCATTTCGTCGGACGGGAGCTGCACGACCGAGACCGTCGTTTCCGCCGTCAGATCGGCCGCCATTCGTTGAATGGCGAGCGCCACGATCTTGCTCGCCTCACGCTCCGCCTCGCGTTGAGCACGCTCCTTGATCTCGCGGATGGAGTTCGCGGCATCGGCCCTGGCCGCCTCCGTGAGGGTCTCGACGAGCTCCTTCTTCGCCTCGGCGTCGGTCAAGCCGGCCACGTGTTGAAGACGGGCGCCGATCTCGCGCTCCCGGCCGTCGAGCTCCTCGGTCCGCGCCGTGAGGGCCTTCTCGCGCCTCTCCGCGTCCTCCACGCGTTGCTCGAGGTGCGTCTCGCGGCTGGTGAGACGCTCGAGCTGTCGGTCGAGGGCGTCGGCGCGCTCCTCCGCGCGACGCTCGGCACGCTCGACCTCCTCGCGCCTGCGCGTCTCTTCCCGTTCCCAAGCCTCCCTCAGGCGGATGCTGGCTTCCCTGCCCTCGAGCTCGCCCGCCTTGAGGGCCTTGGACGCGTCGTCGCGCGCTCGTGCCAGTATGCGGGAGGCCTCGTCCTGACCCCGGGCCTTCTCGAGCTCCCGAGCGGTCCGGTCGCGGCTTCGTGCCATCACGAAACCCACCACCAAACCCAGAACGACCCCTACCACCGCCGCCAAAACCAGGGGCGCGGTAATCATGTATCAACTCCGAAATCGACCCGTGACTGCTGGCCGAAGGTGACCGACTCGGGGACCGTTCGCACCGAGCCGACAATGGCGCGGACGATCCCAGGTAACGAATCGACAATAGGTTCCGAGCGATCCCGCGCGCAAGCTGACCTCAAGGGGTGTCGACGTCGTGCGCCACCCCGCGACGGATCTTTTCCGTGAGTGCCTCGGTGCGCCGCACGACGTTCGCACGGAGGCGTTCGAGCTCCTCCTGGGCCTGGAAGCATTCGTCCGCGATGGAAAGAGCCGCCAGGATGGCCGCCTTGTGCCCTTCGATGAGCCCTGCCTGGCGGCGGATCTCGTGGATCCGCTCGTCGACGTGCTTGGCGCAGCGCCGGGTGTAGGCGGGCTCCGTGCTCGCGCGGATCGTGTGTTCCTCGCCAGCGATGCGCACGGTGACGGACCGCTTTTCCACATTCATCGTTGATCCTCCAGAAAGCGGATCTTGGCGAGCAACCGCTCTACCCCGGCCCGACCCTCCTCGATTCGCCTTCGCAGCTCCGCGTTCTCCTCCTCGAGCGAGCCCAGCGTGTCGACGAGGCGTCGGGCCTCTCCGGAGTCGCCCGTGACCCGCTCGACGATGCGCTGCAGCTCGTCCGTTCTTGCTTCCGCGACAGCAGCACGCTCCGAGGCGTCTCGGAGTCGGGCGAGCGCCTCCTCGACCGCCCGTTCCAGGGCGACGAGGGCCGCGGCCTCGGGGCGATCCCCGTCAGCCCCTGGACCGGATACCATACGCTTCCGCGAGGGCGCCGAGTAGCTTCTCGATGCTGCGATCGACCTCGTTGTCCTTGAGGGTGCGGTCGCGCGCGCGGAACCGGAGCCGGAACGCGATCGACCGGGTGCCATCGGGAACGCCCGGGCCGCTGTACAGGTCGAAGGGCCTCGCATCCTCCAACAACGCCCCCGTCTCCGCGCGGATGCGATCGAGCACCGCGCCGGCCGTGACCTGATCCGGTACGATAAGCGCAAGGTCGCGCTCCACCGCCGGGAAGTGGGGGAGCGGCGTGTGGGTCGGCACGGGGGCGGCGGCGGGCTCCGAAGGCAGCGTCAGCTCCAGGCCCCATACGTCGCCGGCCCACGCGGGCAGGTCCAGCGTGGCGGGCGGCACTCGGCCCGCCTGTCCCACAACGGCGCCGGAAGCGTCCCGGACGACGAAGCCGGACCCCGTGTCGAACGGGCCGGCACCTTCCTGATCGACGTCCACCGTGGCGCTCCCACGGTACGCGTGCCGAGAAACCACCTCGACCAGCGCCTTCAGGTCCCAGACGTCGAAGGGCTCGGGAGCATAGGACCAGTGCGCCGGACGCCGCCGCCCCGTCAGCGCGAGCGCGATATGCGGCCGCTCGACGGGGGGCAGCCCGCTGCCTGCACGCGTGAACGACGTGCCGAGCTCGAAGAAACGTACGTCCCGGTTGCCCCTTGCCAGGTTGTATTCGACGCGCCGGAGCAGCGACGGCAGCACCGCACGCCGCATGAGGGGCTCGGTACTCGCGAGAGGGTTCGACACCTCGACGTCGCCCTCCCCAGGAGGCACGAAGGCGGGGGTCTGGGTCTCGAAGAGGCCGTGCGCGGCGAGCTCGTGGCGCAGCTCGTCCTCGAGCTGGAAGAGCGGATGATCCGGCACCGTGCCGGGGCGGTAAGCCCCGAGATCCTGGGGGAACGCGTCGTAGCCGTGCGTACGGGCGACCTCTTCGATGAGGTCGATCTCCCGACGCACGTCGTGGCTCCGGAAGCCGGGGATGCGGAACGTCAGGGTCCCGTTCTCCTCGTTTTGCAGCGTGAAACCGAGGGGTCGCAGAAGCGACCCGACGTGCTCCGCTTCGAATGGGATGCCGAGCACGCGTTCGATGCGGGACAGCCGGAGCGGCACCTCGAGCGCCTCGTAACGCCCTTCGCCGCAGTCGAGCACGGGACCGTCGAGGGATCCGCCCGCGACAGCGAGGATCGACTGGATGCAACGCTTGAGCGCCTGCTCCATGCCCTCCGCGTCGATTCCCCGCTCGAAGCGGTACGACGCGTCCGTGGACATGCCGAGCGCCCGGCGCGTGGCGCGAATGGCCTTCGCATCGAACCAAGCGCATTCGAGGAGGACGTCCGTGGTGCTCTCGTCGACCTCGGAATGCAGCCCGCCCATGACGCCGGCGATCGCGACCGGACGCTCGGCGTCGCAGATCATGAGCATGTCGCCAGTGATCTTACGGGACTCGTCGTCGAGCGTGGTGAACTCCGTCTCGGCCGGGCCGGCCCGCCGCACGACGACCGCGTCGCCCTTCAGCTTCGAGAGATCGAAGGCGTGAAGAGGCTGACCGAGCTCGAGCATCACGTAGTTGGTCGCGTCCACGACGTTGTTGATCGGACGCGCGCCCGCGCCCCGGAGTCGGCTCTGGAGCCAGGTCGGGGAAGGCCCGATCGTGACGCCGCGCAGCACTGCCCCGAGATACCGGGGGCAGAGTCCTTCGTCCCGCACCTCGACGGATACGCCGCCTGCCTCGACCCGGGGGGATCCCGCGCGGTACTCGATCGAGAGGTTAGGCGCGCCTGGGAGCCCGGGGAGGTCGACCGTTCCGGCCGCCATCGCCGCCAGCTCGCGGGCCAGGCCCACGTGGGAGAGGAGGTCGCCCCGGTTGGCGGTGATCTCTACGTCCAGGGTCACGTCGTCGAGTCCGAGCGCTGCGACGAACGACTCGCCTGGCTCGAACTCGCCGCTCAGCTCCATGATGCCCGCATGATCGACGCCGAGGCGTAGCTCTTTGGCGGAGCACAACATACCCTCGGACACCTCACCGCGAATCTTGGCCTTCTTGATGCGGAAGTCGCCCGGCAGGACCGCGCCGACCGGCGCGAAGGGATACCACCCGCCCGCCCGCACGTTCGGGGCGCCGCAGACCACGGATACCGGCTCGGCGCCCGCATCGACCTGGCAGAGGGAGAGGCGGTCCGCGTTGGGATGGGGCCCCGCCTCGAGCACGCGCGCCACCACGACGTCGGCGAGCGCGGCACCGGGCCAGACCACGTCCTCGACCGGAGCGCCGCGCGACGCGAGGTGCTCCGTCAGCGCGGAGGGATCCGCGTCGAGCCCGGGCACCAGATCCTTCAGCCATCGGTAGGAGGCTTTCATGAAGCGAACTGTCCCAGGAAGCGGACGTCGTTCTCGAAGAAGGTGCGCAGATCCCCGACGCCGTGCTTGAGCATGGCGATCCGGGCCGCCCCCATCCCGAAAGCCCATCCGGTATAGCGCTCCGGGTCGTGTCCGGCATTCTCGATCACCGCGGGATCGACCATGCCGGCACCCATGATCTCGAGCCAGTCGGTTTCCTCCCGTGATCCGTCCGGACGGGTGATCACGCGCTTCACGTCGATCTCGGCGCTCGGCTCGGTGAACGGGAAGAACGACGGCCGGAAGCGGACCTGCGTGTCCGGACCCCAGTACCGCCTGGCGAACTCCGCGAGCGTGGCCTTGAAGTCCACGAACGTGACCCCCTCGTCGATGACGAGGCCCTCGATCTGCATGAACGCCGGCGTGTGGGTCGCGTCGTACGTGTCACGGCGGTAGACCCAGCCGGGCGCCAGGATGCGGATGGGCGGCTCATGACGCTCCATGGTCCGCATCTGCACCGGTGAGGTGTGGCTTCGAAGCAGCACGGAATCGACGAGGTACAGGGTATCCTGTTCGTCGGCGGCCGGATGGTCCAGCGGCGTGTTCAGGGCTTCGAAGTTGTACCACTCCGTATCGGCCTCGGGCCCCCGCGCCCTGGTGAATCCGAGTCCGCGGAAGATCTTCCAGATCTCGTCGACCGCCTGGGTGATCGGGTGGATGCCTCCCCGCCACGGCTCACGCGCGGGAAGCGTGAGATCGCCGAAGGCGCCGCCCACGGCGGTGCTGACCTCGCCCTCCCGGACCTCCAGGGCGCCTTCGATCTCCTGCTTGACGCGGTTGGCCTCCTGACCCACGCGTGGGCGGACGTCGGAGGGCATCTGGCCGAGGCCGCGGAGAATCTCCGAGACACGCCCTTCCTTCCGTCCCAGATAGGCGACCCGCACCCGCTCAAGCGCATCGGGGTCGTCCGCCTGGGAGATCCGCTCCAGGGCCTCCTGCTCCAGCGCGCGCAGGGCTTCGATCGGGTCGGGCTGCGTCATCGTCTCCGAGGGTCTCGTTGGTGGGTGCCTTTCCGCGGCGGTCCGTAAGCTATCAAGCCCCCGCGCGGATGCAATCGCGCGGCACCCGCCAATGAAGAAGGGCCCCGCGGCCACAAGCCGCGGAGCCCTCCTTCCTGCACTCGACGGGTCTGCTCAACCGGTCTTCGCGGCGAGGCTCTCCTTGGCGCGGCCCACCAGCGTGCCGAACGCCTCGGGGTTCCGGACCGCGAGATCCGCGAGCGCCTTCCTGTCGAGCTCGATCCCGGCCTCCTTGAGGCCGTTGATGAAGCGCGAGTAGGAGAGGTCGTGCTGCCGGGTCGCCGCGTTGATGCGGGCGATCCAGAGCTGCCGGAAATTCCGCTTCTTCTTCTTGCGGTCCCGGTACGCGTGCTCCCAGCCCTTCTCGACCGCATCCTTCGCAGTCTTGTAGAGGTTCTTCCGGCCGCCAAAATATCCCTTGGCTTCCCTGAAGATCGTCTTCTTTCGGTCCTTACGCGCCGGGGCGCCGGTGGTTCTAGGCATTGGTGCTCCTCCTCAGGCGCCGTAGGGAAGGATCTTGCTCAGCCTCTTGGCATCGGACGGTGCCACGATGTCCGACTGCCTCAGCCTGCGCTTCCGCTTCCGCGTCTTCTTGGTCAGGATATGGCTCTTGTTGGCCCGCATCCGCTTGAACTTGCCCGAGCCGGTCTTCTTGACCCGCTTGGCCGCACCTCGGTGCGTCTTCATCTTCGGCATCATTCTCTCCGTTCTTCCTGGGGCCGAGCCCGCAGGACCCGGTAGGCTACTTCGATTTGAGCGGGGCGACGACCATCGACATGATGCGCCCTTCCATGCTCGGATGGGACTCCACCTTGCCGAGATCCGTCAGATTTTCCATGACCCGGGAAAGGACCTCGAGTCCCAACTCCGGGTGGGTGACCTGACGGCCCCTGAACATCATGGTCAGCTTGACCTTGTTTCCCTCGTCGAGGAAACGACGAGCGTGCCGCAGCTTGAACTCGTAGTCGTGGTCTTCGATGCCTGGTCGGAACTTCACTTCCTTGACCTGGATCGTGTGCTGCTTCTTCCGCGCCTCTCGAGCAGCCCGCGCAGCTTCGTATTTGAACTTGCCGTAGTCCATCATCTTGACCACGGGCGGGCGGGCTTCTGCCGCTACTTCGACCAGATCCATTCCACGCTCGGCCGCCCGCTCGCGCGCCTCGTCGATGGACACGATGCCGATCTGCTCACCATCGTCCTGGATCAACCGGATCGGGCTGATCCTGATCTGTTCGTTTACGCGGACTCGCTTGTCGTTGATTTCCTCTATCCCTCCGATCAGTCTATGTGTCGCGCGCCCCAATGACACCCGATCACGAACGAAAAAAAGACCCGAGCTCATAAAACCCGGGTCGCGACCGCATTCGGGGTGGGCCACGAGGCCTCCCGAGACTGTGCGACCCCCGAGTCGGCTCCGAGGAGCCCGAGGGTGAGGCCGGCGGTCGAGCCGACCCACTTCCGTATTGTCGTGCGCGGAAAGATGACGGTTGCGGGCGCCGCGGTCAACGGGACCGGATGGAGCCTCAGGTCAGTCGAGCGCCTTGGTCCGGATCTCCTCGACGACGCGCGCCACGAACTCTTCGCGCGGCATGACCTCCTGCTTCCTGCCCGCGCCACGCCGCCGCACGGCCACCGTACCGTCCGAGGCCTCGCGCTCCCCCACCACGGCCATGTAGGGGACCTTCATCGTCTCCGCCTCGCGGATCCTGTAGCCGAGCGTCTCCCGGTCGGCGAGCTCCGAGCGCACTCCGGCGGTTCTCAGCTGCTCGACGAGCTCGCCGGCGCTCTCCGTCCACTGCTCCGAGATGGGCAGGACCCGTACCTGCTCGGGCGCCAGCCATGTCGGGAACACACCGGCGTAATGCTCGATCAGCCCGCCAACGAACCGCTCCATCGAGCCCACGAGCACGCGGTGGAGCATGAACGGCCTGTGCCGCTCGTTGTCTTCGCCCACGTACTCGAGCTCGAAGCGCTCGGGCAGGTTGAAGTCGAGCTGCACCGTTGGGCCCTGCCACTTACGTCCGATGGCGTCGATGAGCTTGAAGTCGAGCTTCGGCCCGTAGAAGGCGCCGCCGCCTTCGTCGATCTCGTATGCGACACCGCGCCCATCGAGCGTGTCGGCCAGCAGCTCTTCGGCCTCTTTCCACTGCTCCTCGGAACCCAGCGCCTTCTCGGGACGGGTGGCGAGCTCGATCGTGTAGGGATATCCGAAGGTCGTGAGCATCTCGTCGACCAGGTCGAGTAGCCGCCCGATCTCACCGGATACCTGGTCCGGCGTGCAGAACACATGCGCGTCGTCCTGCGTGAACCCCCGCACGCGGAGCATCCCGTGGAGCACGCCGCTCCGCTCGTAGCGGTAGACCGTCCCGAACTCGGCCATGCGGATTGGGAGGTCCCGGTACGAGCGCTGACCACTTTGATAGATCGCGATGTGGCCCGGGCAGTTCATCGGCTTGGGCCGATAACGCGCTCCCTCGACCTCCATGGCGCCGAACATGTTCTCGGCGAAGTTGTGGAGGTGGCCGCTGATCTCGAAGATGCGCTCGCTCATGATGTGCGGCGTGTACACGAGGTCGTAGCCGTGCCTCAGGATGAGCTTCCGCTCGTACTCCTCGATCTCCATGCGGAGCAACGCGCCGCGCGGGTGCCAGAGAATGAAGCCCTGCCCCACCCGCTCGTCCGAGCTGAACAGGTCGAGCTCACGGCCGAGCCGACGGTGGTCGCGCTTCTTGGCTTCCTCCAGGCGCTCGATATGCTGTTGCAGGTCCTCCGGGCGCGGAAATGCCGTGCCGTAGATGCGCTGCAGCATCTGCCGCCGCTCGTCACCCCGCCAGTAAGCACCCGCTCCAGAAAGCAGCTTGAAGTGCTTCAGCTTTCCCGTGCTGGGAACGTGCGGACCCCGGCAGAGGTCGAGGAACGGTCCGTTCTCGTAGACGGTGATGACCTCCTCGTCCGTGAATTCCTCGAGCCGCTCGAGCTTGAGCGGGTCGTCGGCGAAGAGCTCGCGGGCCTCGTCCTTTGTCACGCGCCTGCGCTGGAAAGGCTGATCCGCGGCCGTGACTTCCGCCATCTTCTGCTCGAACAACTCGAGGTCTTCCGGCGTGAAGGGCTGCGCGACGTCGAAGTCGTAGTAGAAGCCTTCCTCGATGGCCGGGCCGAAGCCGATGGCCGCGCCCGGGCGGAGCTCCCGGACCGCCGTCGCGAGGACGTGCGCCGCGGAGTGGCGCAGCACGGCAAGCGCTTCGGGATCCTTGTCCGTGAGGATGCGAAGGGTGGCGTCCTCCTCGATCGGCTCCATGAGCCCCACCGTTCGGCCGTTCACGACGGCGGCGAGGGCGGCCTTCGCCAGGCCCGGCCCGATGCCCGCGGCCACGTCGCCGGCCGTGGAACCGGCCGGCAGCTCTTTGACGTCGCCGTTCGGGAGGGTGATGCGGATCGATTCGCTCGACATTGCTCGCGGGTGCTGAGTCCCCTCGGGGACATGAAAAAAGCGCGACGCCCGGGTCCGTCGGGGCCGCGCCTGCCTCGGGTGCCGGCTAGAGAACCTGACCCGTCGGGGCCGAAGGGTCAATGCCTCCCGCGACGCCAGACGAGCCACCCGCCGAGGGGCAGCGCCACGATCCAGATCACCGTCACCGCGCGCCGTACCGCCAGGGACGAGCCCATGGCGCCCATGGCCACGTCGGCTCCGATCAGGGCGGCCACGGACAACGCCAGATAGACGACCATCCGCATCAGGCGTTCGGCGGACACGTACCGGCTCGGAGGCATGGGATACTCAGCGGAAGGCGAGCACGAACGGATTCGAGACGCGCCAGTCATCTCCGGAGACTCCCGCGTCGTCGGCGACCGAGTCGGCCAGGCTCGCCTGGAACCAGTAGAGCCTGTAGACCCCCTCGACATCCTCGAAAATGAAGGCAGGTGTGACGTTGGAGCCAGGGGGGCCGCCCACCACGTTCAGGGTGTCCGCGAAGGCCGCGCCGGCCGCGACCACGAGGGGCCGACCCTCGCAACGGATCGCGAGTGGGTGCCAGGCATCGACCCAGGCCTCGCCCCGCCGCACCTGGAGCAGCGGACGCGCGTCCCCCTCGCAGTCCGCGAGCCGCACCGTTACGCCCGTGTCGTTCCGGAACTCGTAGGGGATCCGCGCCGTGTACCCGATGTCGTGCCGCTCGATCGGGTAGCGAAGGTCGGGCGTCTGCGTCATGGGCTCCGGATCGCGCTCGACGTCGGGCGGGGACCCACACCCGGAGAGGGCGAGTGCGAGCACGATGCACGTCCAGGCTCGGGGCACCGCCCGTCTCCTACGAGCCGCGGCCGTTGCCGTTCGAGATGCCGTTCCCGTTGGAGAGCATGTCGCCCAGCCAGTGGCCCGCGCGCTGGACCTTGGCCTTCACGTAGGGCAGGTTGTGGCGGTTCAGCGTCCCGTGGAGGGGCATGCGGTCCACCACGCGGACGCCACCATGCTCGACCGCGCGAAGCTTCTCGGGATTGTTGGTCAGCAGCTGGACGCGCTCGATGCTCAGATGCCGGAGCATGTCGAGGGCGGCGTCGTAGCTCCGTTCGTCCGGCCCGAAGCCGAGCGCGCAGTCGGCGTCGACCGTGTCGAGGCCGCCCCCCTGGAGCGCGTAGGCCCGCAGCTTGTTGCCGAGACCGATACCCCGCCCCTCCTGTTGCAGGTAGAGCAGCACGCCGCCGCCCTGCTTCTGGAAGTGCTGCAGGCTACCGCGGAGTTGATCACCACAGTCGCACTTCAGGCTTCCGAACAGATCACCGGTGAGACACGCGGAATGGAGGCGGACCGGCACGGGATCCGGCCACGCGGACCGGTCGCCGATGAGGATGGCCACGTGTTCGAGAAGGCCGTTCTCTTCCCGGAACAAGATGAAATGCGCATCCTCGGAGTCCTTGAGCGGCACAGGCGCCGCGCTGACCTGCATGACCGCGAGGCGGGGGGACGCGAGGGCCGCCTTGGCCTGCTCCGAGGCGACGCGGAGGATTCTTCCGGAGGCCAACTCCTCGGTGAGCTCGGCGGGACGGGGCGTGGAAACTGTCACGCTCACGACGGCCGGTAGCAGATGCCCCAGCCGGGCCAATGCGAGGCCCTGGGCCTCGGGCTCCGTCGCGGGCCGCGTACGCACCCCGACGAGGTCGGGTGCCATGGGTGAGCTGCAGAGGTGGAGGATGTCACCGGGAGATGTGTCGCGCGGCAGCTCCAGGGCCAGAGGCCCGGGCAGCGCGGAGAGACGCAGGGCGCGGGCACGGTGCGGCGTCACGATGAGGTGCAGCGGAGCGTCGCCGTAGCGGTGCAGGCTCTCGAGCACCGCTTCCTCGAGCCCTTCGGCCGAAGCCACCACGACGTCGGCGTAATCGCCCGTGAGCGCAGGCTCGGACGACCCCGCCAGGTAGAGGGTACGCCTTCTCCGTAGCTCGAAGAGTCCACGCTCGACATCGTGCATCTCGTTCACCGAACCTTCCCGCCGATCGGCGGCTCCAGGAGTCCCGGAGGTAATGAGTGGGTCGCTCCGACGACCGGAAACAAGAACACCAGTCCGCGGTCCGGAGGTCCAACGGACGAGAGGAATCGCGGTGAGCAGACCGAGGAAGATGGGCGAGAGCCACAGAAAGAATCCGGGACTCGCCAGCAGGGTACCGGCTCCCCAACCGGCGCCCAGCGCCGTGATCCAGCCGACTCCTCTTCCCGCGTCGGTCCAGGGCAGATGCCGGCCTTCCCGGTGTTGAGCGCCCCATGAAACCGCCTGCCCCACCAGGATCTCCATGACGAACCGTGCATGGAACGTCATCATCACGGGCGCGACGACCACTGCGAACGCTCCCTCGGCAATGGCGCGGCGCGTGAGGCGGGCGCCACCACCGAACCGGGCGGCGTCACGGAACCCCAACGCCAGGCCCAACCCCTTCGGTACGAAAAGGAGCGCGGCGGTCACGAGCAGGAGCGGCGGCATGTAGGGGGTCGAGAGCAGGATCGAAAGAATTCCAGCGCCTATCCCCGCCCCCGTCGTGGCACCGACCCACCCGACCACGTAGAGCGTGCTCGCCAGCAACAGCATCAGCCAGAGGAGCGAAGAGACGTATCCCATGGCCCCCAAGGCGAAATGCACCCGGCTGAGAGGGTGGAGGCCACGCATCGCGAGGAGCCTCAGGTGCTGCAGGCTCCCCTGTGCCCAGCGCCGATCGCGACATGCGAAGTCCAGAAGATTTCCGGGCACGCCTTCCCAGCTCCCACCGAGATCCGGGAGCAGATAGACGCCCCACCCCGCGCGGCGCATCAGCGCCGCCTCCACGAAGTCGTGGGAGAGGACCTCTCCGCCGAGCGGGGGAGAGCCGCGTAGGACCGGTAGCTTGCAGTGCCGCACGAAGGCGTCCATCCGCAGGATGGCGTTGTGCCCCCAATAGTTCGCGGTGTCTCCCTGCCAAAAGCTCTGGCCGGTCGCCAGAAGCGGGCTGTACAGGGCCGCCGCGAACTGGACGAACCGGCCGAAGCGCGTCTCCTGCCTGATGGGAATCGGCACGGTCTGAAGCAAGCCCGCGGCGGGATTTGCTTCCATGCGGCGTACGAGTGCCACCAGCGTCTCGCCGCTCATGACCGAGTCCGCGTCCAGTACCACGAGGTAGCGGTACAGATGCCCAGTCCTCCCGCAGAACTCGCCCAGATTGCCCGCCTTACGGCCCTCGTTCGTCGTCCGTCGGCGGTAGTGTAGGCCGCTCCCGCCGGGGTACGTGGCCCGGAACGAGGCCCAAGCCCGTTCTTCTCGGGCGACGATGTCCGGATCGTCGCTGTCGCTGAGCATATGGAGGTCGAACGCGTCGGCGTGCCCGGCGATCTCCAGAGACGTGAGCATCTCCTCCGCCCGCGCCATCACGGCCGCGAAATCCTCGTTGCGCACGGGGACGGCGAGGGCCGTGCGCGCGGTCAACGGCGGCGAGCTCAGTGCATCGCTCGGGCGCGAGACCCGCCGGAGCGCCAGGGGGTCGAGGCCGAGGAAGCTCAGCACGAACCCGATCACCGCGTTCCAGAATGCGACGGAGATCCACGCGAAGGTCGGAACGAAGAGGGCGAGGATCGCCCACTCGAGCGGCGTCACACCAGCGCTGGAGAGGATCGCCAGCATGAGCGCGGCACCATAGACCGTGGTGGCCGCGACAAGCCCGAAAAAGAGGACCAGGCGCGCGCGTCGCCAGGGCACCTCCAGGAGGAGAGGAGCCGAAAGGGGTGGCGTGGCAGCTTGGGAGGGCGCGATCAAATCAGCGGATCCGTGAGGGGTACCAAACATAACTCCAGGTCTCGCTGAGGGCCTCGCCGTCGCGGACGAGGAGGAGCCTCATGTCTGCGGGTGCGTCTCCATCCGGAACCAGGGTGAAGGTCACACGTCGACCGCTACTACCCGGCAAGGGCTGGACCATGACCCCTTCGGCCGTTCCGCGCAGCACGGAGAGCTCGACCTGGACGTCGTCATCGAGGGATGGGGACGCAAGCATCCCGCCCACGAAATCGACGACGAATCGCCGGCGACTCCGGGGCGGAGCGTCCGCCTGACCCGGCAACGCGTCCCAGCCGATCGCCGTGCGCGCGACGTGCGCGACGTCCATGTCCGGGTGGATGGCTCCCAACGTCTCCAAACGATAAAGGAACCGCCGCTCCTCTCCCTGCCGGAACGGACGATCGGGCACCCAATACGCGGCGATATTGTCGCTGAACTCCGAAGCAGTGGGAATCTCCATGAGCTCCACGCCGCCCCCGCCCCAGTCGCCACCCAGGACGTCGACCCAATAGCTGGGCCGCAGGTGATAGCGCGCTTCGAGATCGAGAAAGGCGTCGAAATCGCGCGCCCGCTGGAACAGCCCGAAGCCTGCCGGCTCCTCGTCGCGGAGGGCCGTGACGTGGAGCCCGGGACCGTTTCCCAGCGGCCGCCAGATCCACTCTCCGCGGCCGGTGCGCATCTGCAGGCCGTCGGAGTCGTGAACGCGGGGACGGAAGTCGTCGTGCGCGGGTCCGTGCCCGGGAGCGTGGAGGAACATGCTGCTCATGGGCGCCACTCCGAGCTTCCGTATGTCGCGCCGAGCGAACAGGCTGGCTTTCACGTCGAGCGTGGTCGGCGATCCGGGTCGCAGCACGAAGCGATAAGCGCCGCTCACCGAGGGGCCTTCGAGCAGCGCGTGAATGGTGAGCGACGCATCGCCCGGCGCGGGCCGCTCGATCCAGTATTCCCGGAATGCCGGGAACTCCTCCGGTCCGTCCACGGCCGGGTCCACGGCCAGTCCTCGGGCCGAGAGACCGTATTCCTGGCCCTCGCCGAGAATCCTGAAGTAGGAGGCTCCGAGGAAAGCCGCGACCTCGTCCATGACCCCGGCCCTGTTCAGCGGATAATGGATGCGGAAGCCCGCGAACGCGGGGACGACGCCGGCGGGAAGGTCACGCACCGGCGCGGCGGTCCCCTCGAAGACGAACAATCCCGGGTCGTACAACTGCGTGCGGATCGAATCCCCATCCACGAGGTGGATCCGAACCGGCTCGGTGTGGATGGATCCCAGGTGGAACAGCTGCACCTCGAACGGTGACTCACCGCGCCCCAGGGCAGCTTCGGGTCGGAACCGGATGGAGCGATACGCGTCGAAGTCGAGAGCCGCGAGGGCTTCAGGAACGCTGGAGGTCCCGGAGGCGTATGCGGTGCGGGCGAGCGCGCGGGCGCGCTCCACGAGATCCTCCTCGAGCGTGGCCGCGTCGGGTCGCCACATCGCCGAAACCGACGGCGGGTTGGCCGGGGATCCGTCCGGGGGTAGAGTGGGATCGCGCGCGAGCCACAGAGCACCGAATACGACGAGCACCGTGGCGACGATCGCGGCGGGCAGGCGAAATGACATCATCCTCATGGACTCCGTGGACCGGCACGCACCCATCATGAACTCCGATCCGGCGACCGACCGCGGGCCCCGCGGGACCTTCGCGGCGTTCGGATCGTGGCCATCGACGGTGTCCGGAAGGATCCTGAGCCTCGTTCTGGCCTTCCTGCTTGTCAATGGACTGCTCCTGGCGCCCAGATGGGCCGCTCCGGGCATGGTGCCCACGCTCTGGATCGCCCTGGAGTCGCTCGCCCTCGTCGTGCTCTTCGCGTTCCTGCCGAGGCGAGGATGGTCGCTAGCCCTGGCGTTGGGGGTCGCGCTCCTCGTCGTCGTCACGGGTTTGATCGGGCTCGGAGACGCCACCGCGCGCATGAGCCTCTCCCGCCCGCTCAACCTCTACCTGGACGCTCAGCTGCTGAGCGCGGTCTTCAACCTCCTGACCGGGACCATGGGCCGAGGCGTCGCGGTGCTGGCGGGCATCGGTGCAGTGGTGGTGCCGCTTGGCGTCGCCGCCGTGCTGGGGCACCTGCTGGCGCCGCCGAAGCGTGTCCCCCGCCTCGTAGGTGGCACGCGCGCGGGCGCCGCGACCGTGGTCGTCATCCTACTCCTCGGCGTGGGTGTCCGCGCCTCCGATCGGGCGAGCGCGGCGGTGGGGTTCCCCGGCGTCCGCCTCCTGGTGGACCAGACACGCTTCTTCGCGGCCCTCCAGGCCGAGCGGGAGGCGTTCACCGCGGAGTTGACCGAGCGGACCGAGGGCTTCTCCGACACACCGGGCCTCTTCGACCGGCTCGGGGGCAGTGACGTGCTCCTGGCCTTCGTCGAGTCGTACGGCATGACCGCGCTCGACGACCCACGTTACGCGCCCGTCGTCCGCCCGCGTCTGCAGGAGCTGGAGGAGCGGCTGGAGGCGGCGGGGCTCCACGTGGCCACGGGCTCCCTGGTCGCGCCCAGCCAGGGCGGACAGTCGTGGCTCGGTCACGCGTCGGTGCTCAGTGGGTTGTGGCTCGGAAATCAGATGCGCTACGACCTCCTTCTCTCCAGCGGCCGCACGACGCTGGTCGACGATTTCCGGTCCGCCGGATACCGGACCGCGGCGTTGATGCCGGCCATCACGCTGGCATGGCCGGAGGGCGTGCTGTTCCGGTACGACGAGATCTATGCGTTCGATGACATCGGCTACGCGGGCCCGCCGCTGAACTGGGTGACCATGCCCGACCAGTTCACCTGGTCCTTTTTGGAGCACTCGGTCCGGGACGCGGATACCGACCGGAAGCCCCTCTTCGCGGAAATCGGGCTGATCAGCAGCCACGCGCCTTGGACGCCGATCCTGCCGGTCCTCGACGAATGGGACGGCATCGGGGACGGGTCGGTGTTCGAGCCGTGGCGGGACGTGGGCGAACAACCGGAGGATCTGTGGCGCGACGCCGACCGGGTGCGCGAGCACTACGCCATGTCGATCGATTACGCGCTGCACGCGATGATCGGGTACGCGGAGCGTTACGTCGGAAGCGACGCGCTGCTCATCGTGCTTGGTGACCATCAGCCCGCCCCGCTCATCACGGGCGACGGTGTCCCGCGGACCGTTCCGGTGCACGTGATCAGTGGGGACCCCGACCTCGTGCGCCCGTTCCTGGACTGGGGCTTCCGGCCGGGGGCGTTCCCGGATCCGGAAGTCGATCCCCTGGGGATGGATTACTTCCGACCGTGGTTCGTCGGCGCCTTCAGCGGTGGGGGCGCGGGCAAGGCGGCCTCCGTTCCTTGAGCAGATTGGACGGGTGGCTCGGCCTCGTGCGCTCGCTGGTCGTCTACCGGCGCCCCGGGCGGCAGCGCGCGCTGCGACGGTTCTACTCCGAGCTCGTGCGGCCCGGCTCGCTCGTCTTCGACGTGGGCGCCCACCTCGGTGACAGGACCGCGGCGTTCGCCGGCCTGGGCGCGCGGGTCATCGCGCTCGAGCCTCAGCCGAATGTGGCGCGGTGGCTCCGACGGCTGGTCGGACGCCGGCCGGAAGTGGTCGTCCTCGAAGAGGCCGTGGGGGCCAGGGCGGGCACCGCCAGCCTCGCCGTGAGCTCGATGAACCCCACCGTGTCGACCTTGTCTGGGCGGTGGCGCGCCGACATGCCCGAGAGGAACGAAGGCTTCCGAGAGGTCAGGTGGGACGACGAGGTCGAGGTGCCTGTGACCACGCTCGACCTTCTGATCGCCCGTTACGGCCTGCCGGACTTCTGCAAGCTGGATATCGAGGGATACGAGGCGGAGGCGCTCGCCGGACTGAGCCGAGCCGTGCCCGCCATATCCGTCGAGTTCGTGCGCGGCGGGTTGGACGTCGCCCGCGCCTGTGTGCAGCGGCTGGACGAGATCGGCGCCTACCGGTTCAACGCGGTGGCCGGAGAGGAACGCGTCTTCCGCTTCGATGGCTGGCGGACGGCGGAGGAGATGCTCGCCTGGCTGGACAATGGCGCCGACGATCTTGCCTTCGGAGACCTGTACGCGCGGACGGAGTCGCCATCGTGACCCGCCGCCCTTCCTCCCGAACGGAGACCTGATGACGTCGAGCCCCCCGCCCGCCCTCACGTTCGACTGGGCCGATCTCACCGCGCCCGAGTTGGCCGAGCTCGTGGAGCGCGATCCCGTGGTCGTGCTCCCGCTCGCGGCGATCGAGCAGCACGGGCCCCACCTGCCTTTGTCGACGGACCTGGTCATCGGACGAGGCATCCTCGAGCACGCGCGCCGTTCTCTCCCGCCCGACCTGCCCGTGTTGGTGCTCCCGGAGCAGGCGACCGGGGCGAGTCTCGAGCACGCGGCATACGCCGGCACGCTGACCCTGTCCGCGGATACACTGGGACGCGTCATTCACGAGACGGCCGGCGCGCTCGCGCGCATCGGCTTGAAACGGCTCGTCCTGTTCAACACGCACGGGGGCAACAAGCACGTGGTGGACGAGGCGGGCCTGCGCGCCCGGTCCGACCACGGCATGCTGGTGGTCAAGGCGCATTCGTTCCGCCTACCCCGTCCCGCCGGCGTTGACCTCCCCGAGGGGGAGTGGGAGCACGGCCTCCACGGGGGCGCGGTCGAGACGGCGATGATGCTCCATCTCGGCCCGGAGTCGGTGCGTCGGGACCGTGTCGAGACGTTCACCTCTCTCGGTGAGGAGCTCGTGGACCATCTGGCGCTGCTTCGCCCGGAAGGGTCCGCGTCGTTCTCGTGGCTCGCGCACGACCTCAATCATCACGGCGTCACCGGGGATGCCCGACTCGCCACCGCGGAGATGGGCCGGCTCCTCGTCGAGGGTTATGGCGCGTCGCTCGCCGCGGTCATCCAGGACGCCCGGGGGTTCCCTCTCGAGCGACTGCGTCCCGCACCGTGACCGACGACGTCATGACCGACCGCATCACGGAAGAGATCGCTTGGGCCCTCGTACGGGCCGTCGCGCAGCGTACACGCGCGACAGGCACGACCCGCTCCGACGTCCTGAAGGAACCCCTCCCGATCTCCATCTCCGGCGCGGATCTCACGGTTCGGCCGGACGGCTCCTGGCAGGCTTCCCACCGGGCCGACCGCGCAGCGACCGCTCTGCTGGACCTCTACCTCCCGCTCGTGCTCGGCCCGGACCTCGTCATCGGCCAGATCGGGCAGAGCCTGGACGGACGGGTGGCGACCGAATCGGGACACTCCCACTACGTCACCGGCAAGGCCGATGTCGTGCGCCTCCACCGCGTGCGTGCGCTGGTCGATGCCGTGCTGGTGGGCGCCGGGACCGCTTCGGCCGACGATCCCAGGCTGACCGTCCGTCACGTCGTCGGACCGGATCCCGCGCGGGTGGTCCTCGACCCCGCGGGTCGCGTCGACCCGGCCGGAGCGCTCTTCACGGACGGCGCCGCTCCGACGCTATGGCTGCGCGGTGGGACGCCGCCTTCCAAGCTGGCCGCGCACGTCGAGGTGGTCGCGCCCCGGGTCGGGACGAACGGGAGCGTCGCGCCGGAGCACGTCCTGACGCTCATGCGGGCCCGTGGGTGGCGGCGCATCCTCGTGGAGGGCGGCGGCATCACTGTCTCCGCCTTCTTGGAGGCGGGGGCCCTGGACCGGCTTCATGTAACGGTGGCGCCGCTCGTCATCGGGGCGGGCCGCCATGGCATCACCCTTCCGCCCATCGCAACGCTCGACGAGGCGCTGAGGCCTCGTAGCCGTCACTTCACGCTGGGCGACGACGTGCTCTTCGATCTCGATCTGGGGCCCTGAGTCATGCGTTCGTGGCATTGTGCGTAATACGGTCGCCATGGCTCGTGGTCGCCCGCTCGGCGCCGCTGACCAAATCGGCCATGGCAGCCGCCCGGCGGCGCGTCGACCGTTCCGGCGAGGGTGGTGGCGCGGAGTGGCCAGCGCGCGCCCCGTCCCCCCGCCGACACCGTCAACTCAGTTATCCACCGCCCTTGCGGGCGACCCGGGAAGATGAAACGGGCTTCGGGGTTCCTACGGCACCTCGGGGTTTTCACATCAGCACGAAGGAGAACACGATGCGGTTCGTGCTGAGTTTCCGGCCGTGAGCGCCAGCCGTGGAAAGGGTGGTCGGCCGTGGCGGGAAGCCGGGACGGCCGTCCTGGCGTACGGACCGCCGCCGGACCGGCGTCCGACGCGGCGTGCACCGCAGCACGAGAGGGCCATCCGACGCGCGGTGCACCGCAGCGCGAGAAGGCCATCCGCCAGACAGGCACCGCCGCGCAGCGGTGGTCGCGCGACCCATCTCACTTCCTCAACACCCTTCTACGTGCGGACCCCCGCGCGGAAGGCTCGTAGCCGCTGGCCACGAAGAGCCAGGCGCCCGGCAGGGTCCCTATGAGCACGATGGCGCCGTAGGCCATCGAGATGGCGACGCCTTCGGCGGCGCTCATGCCGACCGCCACCCACACCGCGGCCGCCGCTCCCTCCCGGAGCCCCCACCCCGCGACCGAGAGCGGGATCAGCATGGCCAGCAGAACCGGCGCGACGAGCGGCGCGAGCTCGACGAACGGCACCTCCACCCCGACGGCCCTCGCCGCGATCAGGTACGTGAGCACGTAAGTGCCGACGATGAGGGTCGACGTCGCCACCTGAACGACGATGGCGGACCCGTCCCACAGCGCGAGACGCGCGTCGCGGAGGATGCGCGGGACGAGGGAGGACGGTGCGGCCGCTGGCCTCGCGCTGGTGAGCCTTCGTGCGGTCATCACCGCGGCGAGCGCGCTCAGCACCCCTACCGCCCCGACCGGAAGGAGCATCGACGAATTCATGCGCCAGAGGATCACGCAAGTCGAAGCCAGTGCCACGAAGACCATCACGAGTTGTCCGGAGGCTCGCTCGAGCAGCACCGCGCGCATCGCGGAGCCCGCGTCAGAACTCCCGAACCCAGATCGGCTAGCGTGGCGCCAGGCCCGGGTCGCGTCCCCGAGCACGCCACCAGGGAGCACTTGGTTGAGGAACACCGCGAGGTAATACTCCGCCAATGCCGAGACGAAGGGGAGATCGAGTCCCAGCCGGCCCGCCGTGTACCGCCACCGCCACGCGGACAGGAACGTCTGCGCGATCCCGATCAGGACCGCGAGCCCCGCCCATCCGAGATGGATCGACGAGAGTCGCGCGAGCACCTCCGTCGGATCGAGCGCCAGAATCAGCACGATCAGAACCACCGGGCCGACCAGGCGTCGCGTCCACGCAGGCAAGCCGCTCACGCCGGGGCGTCCGATTCGCGCGGCAACGCGAGCAGATCGAGGTGCCCCACCGTCAACGTGTAGGTGCCCGCGTCCAGACGACCCCGCTTCGCGGATGCCCAGCGCTCGATCCTGTCGGCCTCGCGCGGACTCTGCTCCGTGGCCGCCGCCACCCAACCGTCGAGAAGGCGCTCGGCCAGCGCACGCTCGGGAGGCCCAAGACGCCACGGGCTCGGCACCAGCCAGGTCCGGTAGCCGACGCGCTCGAAAAGGGTCCTCGCGACGAACGCCGCACGGGGTCCCAGCGCCGCGCCGAGTCCCTTGTCGCGTGTCTGGTGCCGGTTCAGGAGATCGAGCACCAGATGGTCGTCGGCGTGGGAGGCATCCCTGTCCCACGCGAACGTGCCGTCGTAGGTCGTGCTGAAGAGGGCGCCGCGGCCCCCCCGCACGCACCGCTCGATCACGCGCCCGAGCCACGCCCCCGAGACGAGGTCGAGAAGCGCCGCCGCGACGCACAGGTCTGCGTCACCGACGGCTTCGAGCCCCTCCTCCGCCAGGTCGCCGACGACCCGGGTCGGCGTGCCCGCCTCCATCGGGATCGAGGCACGCTCGAGCAAGAGGCGATCGTGATCGACCAGGACCCAGTCCTGCGGTTGAGGGAGTCGGGGCGCGAGATACCGGACGTTCGAGCCGGTCCCGCTGCCCAGATCCACGATGCTCCGCCATCCGCGCGTGCGCCATTCCCGGAGGAGGGGCGCGAGAAGCTCGGCAGAGCGGGATCGATGATCCGCCGCCTCGCGGAGCGAGAGCCAATCGGCCTCGAACGTGCTGCCAGGCGGCGGCCCGCGCTCGTCGGACGTGCTCATGAGGCCAGGCCTGCCGCATCCGGCGCGCGCATGCCGCTCAATGTGTCGATCCCGGCCTCGAAGGCCCGGGAGGCGCGGGACCAGTCCGGGAGGTCCCGGGCCACGCGCCCGGCGCCCGCCCGGAGGCTCGCGAGGAGATCGCTGTCGGTGAGCAAGGAGCGGAGCGCCCCCGCGAGGCGGACCGCGTCCCCCGGCGGCACGAGCACGCCGGCTTCCGCCGGCACCGTGTACGGAATCGCGCCGCCCGTCGTGCTGACCACGGGAATCCCGCGCGCCATCGCCTCCGTCAGGGCCATCCCGTATCCCTCATAATGCGAAGCGAGGACGAAGATCGTGCTCCGTCCGTATTCCGCGTCCAGGCGCTCCTTGTCCAGCTCTCCCATGAACCTCACGCGCTGCTCGAGGTTCCGAAGCCGGACATGCGCCCGGATCGAGGCGGTGTGCGCGGGATCGTACGCCCCGCTACCGGCGAGCACGCACGACCAGGGCAGGTCGGATACGGCGGCGAGCGCGTCCACGAGCACGTCGTGTCCCTTCCTCGGGGTCAGCGAGGCGACGCACAGGAGCTGGGGCGGCTCGCCGGCGCCCGGCCCCGTCGCGCGCTCCGCGGGCTCGGTGCCCGGGACGGCCACCCGCACGCGCTCCGGCCGCACGTCGAAAGCCGAGAGGCGCTGGGCCGTGAACGGACTGGTGACGAGGACCCCGCGGCACGCGGCCAAGGCGGCCCGCTCCGACGCGTGGAACCGCGCGACCGCGTCCGGGTCCAGCCCAGTCTCGTCCGCGAGCGGATGGTGCACGAGGCCCACGATGCGCAGCCTGTGCGCCTCCTCCCGCAGCACGTTCGGGAGGCCGCCGCCCGCCAGGCCGTCCACGACGACGGTTGCACCGTGTTCGAGGGCGGCGAGGGTGCGCTCGAGGCTCGATCGCGCGGTATCGTCCCCCTCGGGGAACGCGCCGTCGAGCTCGTGTACCACCACTTCTCGGCTGCTCGCCCGCATCTCGCTCACCATGCGCGCGTCGTACAGGTACCCACCGGTTCGCTGATAGAGCGAGCCTGGCACGACCAGATGCACGGTGGGTGCGCTCACACCGCGTCCTCGAAGCTCGCCCAGGCGACGTGCGACTCGTGCAACGTCACGCACACGCGCTCCACCCCTCGGCCACCCTCACCGAGCGATCCCTCATGGAGCGCGTCCTTGAGGCGATCGAAGATCTCCCTGGCCAGAAACTCGGTGGTCGTGTTGCGCCCCGCGAACGCCTCGACATCGTCGAGATTCTGGAAGTTGAGTTCGGCCAGGACGTCCTTGAGCGACGCGTGCGCCAACCCGATATCCACGACGAGACCGTCGTCGTCGAGCTCCGACCTCCGGAACGTGGCGTCGATGACGTACGTCGCTCCATGGAGTCGCTGCGCCGGGCCGAAAACATCTCCGCGGAAGCTGTGGGCGATCATGATGTGGTCACGGACGTTCAAGCTGTACACGGTTCTGTCCTGGTCGAGGCGGGCGCGCGCGAGGGTAGAATTATAGCAGGGCGCCGCCGCCGTCACCGTAGCGTATCCGATGACAGAGCGTCTCCGGAGCGTGCCCGCTCAGGGTACGCATGACCTGCGGGAGCTCCTCGAAGCTGCTCTCTCCGCTGATCAACGCGTCGAGCCGAGGATCCGCCAGGAGCCCGAGGGCCACGGCGAGCCTGCGGCGGTGTGTCCACCGCGGGATACGTTCCGGAGGGATGCGGCCGACCTGGCTGCTCCGCATGGTCAGCCGCCGCGAGTGGAAGGCCTCGCCCAGCGGCAGCGGCACGGACCGGGTTCCGAACCAGCTCGCCTCCACAACGCGCGCTTCCGGTCCGGCAAGGCCGAGCGCGGTGGCGAGTCCCCCGGGGGAGCCGCTCGCATGGACGACCACGTCGGCATCGGCATCTTCCGGCGGCACCGTGGAGAACGGCACTCCGAGCGCGCCGGCCGTGCCTTCCCGCCCTGGATCGATGTCGATCAGTCGGACGTCGGCTCCCGGAATCGCCCGGCAGAGCCACGCGACGAGCATCCCCACCACGCCGCCGCCGATCAGGACGACGCGGTCACCCACCGAAGGAGCCGCGTCCCATACGATGTTGACCGCCGTCTCCATGTTGGCGGCCAGCACGGCCCGTCCCGCGGGAACGTCGGTCGGCAGGGGAAGCACCGCGTCGACCGGCACGACGTAGCGATCCTGATGGGGATATAGACAGAAGACCGTGCGCCCCTCCAGCGAGGCATGCCCGTCGGGCGCGCTCGAGACGCGGCCCACGCTGCTGTATCCGTACTTCACCGGCCCCGGAAACTCGCCCTCCTGAAACGGCGCGCGCATTTCGAGGTACTGTGAAGGAGGCACTTCGCCACGGAAGACGAGCCCCTCGGTTCCTCTGCTGATGCCGGTGTAGGATGTCTCGATCAGGACTTCGGCGTCCCCGGGACCCTGGATGGGCTTCTCGACCAGGACGCCCTCACCAGGGGCGCTTACCCAGAACTGGCGGCTCGAAACGCTTTTCATCTCGGTTTCCATCCCTCTCTTCGCACGGTGGTACGCTTGACGTCATCGGAAGATATCCGGGTCGCCGCCCATGGGGACGTCCCGGCTGGAGAGCCGCCGCCGCCGGAAGGGGCCTCGGTAGCGGCTCGGACGCTCGGGGACCTCGGCATGGCGCTCCTGCCGTTGCTTGGAGCCGCGACCGCAACGTGGTTCCTGCTCGAGCTTCCGACCAGCCACCTGGTGGCCTCGGTGCTCCTGTACGTGGCCCTCGGCGGCGCCCTGACATGGCTCACTCCGACGGACCTCCCGCGCCCTGGCATCGGCTGGGCCAACCGCGTCACGCTCGTTCGCGCCGCGATGTCCATTCCGGTCGTGGCGATTCTCCTCGACCCCGGCTTCGTGCCCGCTCAGGGGGCATGGTGGATCATCGCCCTCGCCGGCGGGACGCTCGCGCTCGACGGAGTGGACGGCGCGGTGGCGCGCCGATCCGTGACGGAAACGGAGTTCGGCGCTCGTTTCGACATGGAGGTGGACGCGTTCCTCATCCTCGTCCTCTCGATCCTGGTCTGGACGAGCACACCGCTCGGCGCGTGGGTCGTCGGAATCGGCGCGATCCGGTACCTGTTCGTGGTCGCGTCGTTCGCCTGGCCTTCCCTCTCGAGGCCCCTGCCCCCGAGCCTCCGCCGCAAGACCATCTGCGTGGTCCAGAGCGTCGGATTGTTGGTCTGCCTCGCTCCGGTGGTTCCCATGTGGGCGCGCATGGGCACGGCGCTGGTGGCGCTCGGCCTGCTCGTCTACTCGTTCGCCGTGGACGTCCGCTGGCTCACCGTGCATGCACGGGAGGGGAGCCAGCGAGGGCTTTGAGCCCACCCCACAGGCCGGCGTGGATCGGCAGGAACAGGGCGGTCTCGAGCGCGTTCTGCTGAATCGCGAACGGCGCCAGGCCCGCCAGGATGCCGGCGAGCCCCAGCAGCGCGACGACCAGGGCCAGGCTCGACGCCACCGGCCGCAGGGAGGGACGGCCGAGCGCCAGCGGCACGAGCACCGCCAGAACCAGGGAAACGGGGTTCAGCAGGAAGAGGTTCTCGTTCCATACCATGAACCGGTGATCCGTGAAGAGCACCAGCACGAGGATGAGGCCGGAGAAGCCCGCCGCGAGCCCCCACACCGCCCCTGCCGTGCCGAAAGCGATCCGGGCCAGCCTGCCGCCCGCCGCCGCCGTCCGTCCACCCCACACCATGGCCGTGCCGAGAAGTATCCCGAGCACGAGGTACCAGGGCCACCACCGAGGCGCCTGCTCCGGCTCGCTGGCCACGCGCGATTCAGCGACGATTTCCTCCGAGATCACGAGCGGCCGCATGACGCCGCCTCCGTGGTCGACGCTCACGTCCCGTGCCGCGTCCCGGAGCGTCATCGGGATGAACATCTCCGCCCAACGCGTGATCGGCCGGTCCCCCGGCGTTCCGAGCAGGATGTCCATGCCGGTGAACAACATCGGGTCGGGCTGCGTGAGCCGGCGCGTGTGATACCGGTACGACGTGCCGGTGGCCGCCGAGCCGAACTGCTCGAACAGGGCGCCCCTGAGCACCCGGTCCAGGAGGTCGCGGACCCGGGTCGAGCAGTTGTCCAGGAAGTAGTCGTAGTAGTACTCGCGATTTCCGGGGAGGGCGTTCCGCTCGGCGAAGTCGCGCAGCTCGAGTCGCTGGGCCGGGGTGAGGTCGAGCTCCTGCAGCATCACCTCGCGCCCCGCGCTCCGGTACATCTCGACCATGGGTTCCGACGCGAAGGGTGCCATCATGTAGAGCATTTCGCCGCGCAGGAACCGGGGGACGAAGTCGGCCTGGTTGAAGTCGAAGATGCCCCAGTTGTACGATGCGTCGTAGCCGGTGCGGGTATCGAGCACCCGCAAGGCATTGTGGCCGAACCGCTCCCAGATCGCCGTGCCCGGCCCGATGGTCACCAGCCAGACCCGGAGCTCCGAGCCGGGCTCCGCCGTCCCGGTGTCCGGCGCGTCGCCCGGCACCTCCTGAGCCGAGGCCGCGAGCGGGTGTGGGCTGCTCGAGGTGGGCGCCTCACGAGCACCCGCGCCCCCGGCCCCACCCGGAGCCAGGAGCAACAGGACGAGCGCAAACCCCAGGCGGCGCCGGAACGGCGTCACGCGTGGGTCGTGGCCATGACGGACAAGGCCGCCGCCATCACGTCTTCGGTCTGGATGAGGACGAGATCGGCGGAGGGCCCGAGCGGAATGAAGCAATCCGGCGCGCGCACGGACCGCAGCACACCCTGATAGCCGCTCTCGGCGAGATCGGCCACGACGGGCTCCGCGATCCCACCGCCCGTCCTCCGGCACTCGTCGACGACGAGCACGGCCCGAGCGCCCGCTGCTTCGCGTCGGATCGCGTCGAACGGGAGTGGGTTGATCCAGCGAACGTCCACCACCCGGGCGTCGACCCCGTGCTCGCGAGCCAGCCGGTCGCGCGCCTGGAGGCTCATGTGCAGACCGTTCGCGTACGAGACGATCAGCAGAGGTCCCTCGCCGTAGGTCCCCACGTCGCCCGGAAGCAGGGCTTCACCGGGCGGCGGATAGTCGAACAGCCACTTCTCGTCGCCCTCCGTCAGGAGGTCCTTCTGATGGTAGAGAGCGATCGGCTCGAGGAACGCCACGACCCTGCCGCACTCCTTCGCGATCGCGAGGCATCCGCGGAGCATCCGCACGGCGTCGTCACCCCGGCTCGGGACAGCGATGATGAGCCCCGGGATGTCGCGCAGCCCACCCATGGCGTTGTCGTTGTGGAAGTGACCGCCGAACCCGCGCTGGTACGCCAGCCCCGCGATACGCACGACCATCGGATTGCTGTACTGGCCGGCGCTGAAGAACTGGAGCGACGACGCTTCGCCCCTCAGCTGGTCCACCGCGTTGTGGACGTATGCGAGATACTGGATCTCCGGCATCGGGAGCAGGCCGAGCATGCCAGCGCCCTGAGCGAGGCCGAGGATGGAGGTCTCGTCGAGATGCGTGTCGATGACCCGTGTCTGACCGAAGCGCTTCTGGAGGCCCGCGGTGACATAGTAGACCCCGCCCTTCCGTCCGACGTCTTCCCCGAACACCAGGATCTCCGGACGCTTGAGCATCTCGTCGGCCATCGCGGCACTCAGGTGGGCCGCCATGGTCCGCTTGACGGGCGAGGAGGCGTCCTCCGGGAGGTCGCCGTCCCAGAACGTCCGCCGCGCGTCCTTGGCGACCGACGCACACGCGGACAACCTCACACGCCCCTCGTCGTAGGGGGCGAGCGGCGCCATGATCCGCTGGACCGAATCGAGGTGGCCTCGGCCCGAGGCTTCCTCCGCTGCGGCCCGGAGCCGGTGCCGCACGGACGCCAGCCTTTCACGGAGCATCTCGGGCGTGGCCACACCCAACTCGATGAGCCGAGCCGCATTGCGCAGGATCGGGTCCTGCGCCTCGCTCGCCTCGATGTCCTGCTTCGAGCGGTAAGCGGCCTCGATATCGCTGCCCGCGTGCCCCCAGAGACGCACGGTGACGAGCCGGAGGAAGACGGGTGCCCGCGTGGAACGGCAGGTGTCCACGGCCTCTTCCACGGCGTCCCATACGTCGTCGATCGGCCCGTCCGCTTCCATATAACGCAGATGCTTGTGGCCCCCGAACGTCTCCTGGATCCACCTCCAGGGTGTGTCCGTGCTGATGCCGAGGCCGTTGTCCTCGCAGACGAACAGGATGGGGAGCGGGTTACCTCGACGGCTCCCGTACCGCGCGGCCTGCACACCGGTCAGGGCCGACGCGTGATTGGCCGACGCGTCTCCGAACGTGCAACAGACGATGGAATCCTCGGGCAGCCCCGGGTCCACGCCCATCCGGCGGGCGCGAGCTAGCGCGAATGCGGTGCCGACCGCTTTCGGCACATGCGACGCGATGGTGCTGGTCTGGGGAGGCACCCACAGGGCCCTGCTCCCCCACACCTTGTGCCGCCCCTCCGAGATCGGGTCGTCCTCGCTCGCGCACACGGACAACATCGTGTCGAAGGCCATGTCCACGCCGGGCTGCTTCCGTCCGCGCGCCATCATGAGCCCGCCCGACCGGTAATGCAGGAAGCAGGGGTCCGTGGTCCGCAGGTGCGCGCCGACCACCGCGTTCTGCTCGTGACCCGCCGAGGAGATGGTGTAGAAGCTACGCCCGAGCGCCTTCAGGCGGCGTGCTTCCACGTCCGCCACGCGGCTGAGCAGTTGGTCCTCGAAGAGGGCCAGCGCGTCGCGGGCGGTGAGGGTGGTTCCCTCCCGCACCGGATCGGACGCCGCGAGCGCCACCGGCGGCTGAGCGGCTTCGGCCAGGAATCGGTCCAGGTTCTCCTGCACGACCCGCACGCGGTCGGTGCTCACATCGCCTCGCTTTGCGAAAGACGCTCCGCGGCACGCTGGCCGGCCGCCCGAATGGCGCTCGCGACGGCCAGTGCGTACGTCTGGGTGAACCACTGTCCGGATTCCGATTGCCGCTCGGTCGTCGCACGTCGAATGAGCTGGTCCGGCGCCGGCGTGTAGCCGTGGAGAAGGCGAATGACGGCCGCCCCGTGGCTATTGACCTGCGCGACTTCCAGCTCCTCGCCGGCCAGGGGTTCGAAGCTCGGCGCTCCGGGGCGCATCGCTTGGTGCACGCGGTTTGCGGCTTCGCGCAGGGCTTCCTGCATCAAGACGAAGAAGTCCCCTTCCCCCCTTGCCGCCGCCCACGCCGAGATGAGTTGGATGCGGTCCTCCGAGGGCGGTTCGTCCGTGAGCTCGCTGGCGTACTCCTCGAGCGTCTGCGCCGGAGCGTACTCCTCTCCGATGCGGCGGACCGCGGCGGTGGCCCCGCCGTCCATCCACTCGAGCGTCTGCGCGACCAGCTCCGGAGCGCCCTCCTCCATCAGAAAGTCGACGACATCCTCGTACAGCTTCTCGTAGGCGAACTCGTCGACCACGGCCGGAATCAGCCGCTCGAGCTCCGGATCGGAAGGGTCGCCCATGAGGATGGCGGTCTGCCGACTGAACGCGGGGGCACGTGCGGCCAGCACGCCCTCGACATTGGTGAGCTCGAGGATCCGTTCTATGTCCTCCCGCAGCGCGACGGCTTCGTCGCGTGGCTCGGGAAGCGCCAGCCGGCTGCCTCCGCCGCAGGCGCCGGCCACGAGAATTGCGAACGCCAGCGTGCCGAGGGGCGATCTCTTCATGTCCATATCCATTCGATTGCGTTTCTGATCAGGTCAACCTTATCCAAGCGGCTGGAAATAGGACAGACCGTCACGCGCGACGTCGAGATGCCTCCGGGTAGCCCGACCCAGGTCGACGACCTTATCATCCCCGCGGACGAACTTCGAATCACCGGGACCGGGTGTACCGCTCATGAAGAAGCTTTTCGTCGTTCTCGCATTGACCATAGCGGGTTGTACCTCCCCGGGGCTGGACGAGGCCCGCTGGGAAGCCCGTGCCGACAACGTCACCGTCACGCGCGACGAGTGGGGCATCGCGCACGTCCACGGCAGAACCGACGCCGATGCGGTCTTCGGCATGATCTACGCCCAGGCGGAGGACGACTTCAACCGCATCGAGGTGAACTACCTCAATGCCATGGGCAGGTTGGCGGAAGCCGAGGGGGAGGAGGAGATCTGGCGCGACCTCCGCATGCGGCTGTTCATAGACCCAGACGAGATGCGGGCGCTCTACACCAGCAGCCCGCCGTGGCTGAGAGAGCTCATGGACGCGTGGGCGGACGGGCTCAACTACTACCTGCACACCCATCCAGAGGTGACGCCGCGGGTGCTGACCCGTTTCGAGCCGTGGATGGCGTTGACGTTTACGGAAGGGAGCATCGGCGGAGACATCGAGCGGGTCAGCCTTGGGAGGCTGGCCGAGTTCTACGCCACCGACCCAGCGGAGCGCCTGGGCGCGGGTCTCACGGCCACACCGATCGCGTCCTCGCCTGAAGATGAGCGTGACCTGGAGCTCGAGCCGACCGGGTCGAACGGATTCGCAATCGCGCCCGAGAACACGCGCGACGGGAACGCGCTTCTCCTCATCAACCCGCACACTTCGTTCTTCTTCCGCTCCGAGCTCCAGATGACGAGCGATGAGGGGCTGAACGCGTACGGCGCCGTTACGTGGGGCCAGTTCTTCGTCTATCAGGGATTCAACGAGACCGCCGGCTGGATGCATACGTCGAGCGGTGTCGACAACATCGACGAATATCTCGAGACCGTCCTGCCGGCCGAGGACAGCCTGCGCTACGTCCATGGAGACGAGCGACGCGCCGTGGAGGAGCGGGACGTCACCGTCCGGTATCGCACCGACGACGGCTTCGACGAGCGCACCTTCACGGTCTACCGGACCCACCATGGACCGGTGGCACGGGAAGTCGATGGCCGGTGGGTGAGCGTGAGCCTCATGGAGAACCCTCAGGACGCGCTCACGCAGTCCTATCAGCGGACCAAGGCGGCCAATCTCGACGAGTTCCTGGAGACCATGGAGTTGCACACCAATTCCTCCAACAACACGGTCTTCGCGGATGCGGAAGGCAACATCGCGTATCTGCACAGCAACTTCGTGCCGCGCCGCGATGCCCGATTCGATTGGACGGAGCCCGTCGAAGGAACCGATCCCGCCGCGGACTGGGGCGAGCCCCTCCCGCTCGACGAAAGCCCGAACGTCATGAACCCGTCCAATGGATGGGTGCAGAACACCAACAATTGGGCTTACTCCGCCGCTGGCCCGAACAGCCCGCGCCGGTCGGACTACCCGGCCTACGTGGACCGGTACGGGGAGAACGCCAGGGGCGTCAATGCTTTGCGGCTGCTCCCGGGCCGGACCGATCTGACCGTAGAGGGCCTGCGGGACATCGCTTACGACTCGTACCTGCCGGCGTTCGAGCCCCTCATTCCGGCACTCCTGACCGCGTACGACCGTCTGCCGCCGAACCACGAGCTCCGGGGCGCGGTCTCCGAGCAGATCGACGCGCTCCGTGGCTGGGACTTCCGGTGGGCCGAGGAGTCGGTGCCCACGTCGCTGGGCATCTACTGGGCCGAAGATCTCATGGACCGGGTCGCGGACCACGCGCGTATCGCCGGCTTGAGTACCGCGGAGTTCATCGAGAGCCGGATCGATCCCGAGCTGCACGTCGGATCGCTGGTCGCCGCGAGCGAGCGGCTCGAGGCGGACTTCGGATCATGGCGGACGCCGTGGGGCGAGATCAACCGCTTCCAGCGTCTGACGGGTGACATCGTGCATCCGTTCGATGACGACGGGCCCAGCATCCCGGTCGGATTCACATCGTCCCGGTGGGGCTCGCTCGCGTCGTTCGGCGCCAGGACGTATCCCGGCACAGTCCGGCGCTACGGGACCAGCGGCAACAGCTTCGTGGCGGTCGTCGAGTTCGGGGACCGGGTGCGGGCGATCGCGGTGACCGCCGGCGGAGAGAGTGGAGACCCGAGCTCTCCGCACTTCAACGACCAGGCCGAGATCTATGCCGACGGGGCCCTCCGGGAAGTCCACTTCTACCCCGAGCAGATCGAGGAGCACGCCGAGCGGAGCTACCGGCCGGGGTCCTGAAGTGGGTGGGCGGCTCGGGCGCGCACGCTCCCTCGGGCGCTGCGCCACGGCTGGGGCAACCGGTCGTCTGGGTGCGTCGTGTGGTTCTGGGGGATCGGGGTAGCTGCTCGGGGTGGTGCGGGGTGCCGGGGGCCCGACCGGTGGACCCGAGCGTTCGTCGGCTCGGGGCTTCGCTTCTCCGGGAGCGCGTGCGCCCGAGCCTTTCGGCGGGCGGGGGCGTCAGGGACGGTAGGTCCATGGATCCAGCGGATCCGTCGGATCCGCCGGAATGATCGGCGCGGGGTCGCTCGGCTTGACGGCGTTGTTCCTCCAGACTTGGGAGCTGGGCGGGTATGACTGGCATTTTGTTCAATGCGCTCGTGGCGGTGATGGTCAGCCTCGTGGGGGTGGCGCTCCTTCGCACCGGCGAAGGTGGCTCGGGTCGCGTCTGGGGGTACTTCCTGGCCTTCCTGGTCGCCTACGTGGCGGTCCCGGCGCTTCTCGCCGCGAGCGGTTGGCTCGACCGCTACGACCCGCTGCCTGCGCCGGCCCTGCTTCTGGTGCTCGGCCTGACCATCGTCACTATCGGCTTCGTGGCTTCCCTTCCCGGCCGGCGCCTGGCGCTCGCGATTCCGGCCGCGGCCCTGGTGGGTTTCCACGCGTTTCGTGTGCCGGTCGAGCTGCTCCTGCACCGGCTTGCGTTGGAGGGCGTCATCCCTGAGGTGATGACCTACACCGGCCGCAACTTCGATATCGTCGCGGGCATCACGGGGGGCATCCTCGGGCTCTGGCTGATACGCCGCGAGATTCCGCCGCTCATCCTCCATCTATGGAACGTCGGGTGTCTGGCGTTACTGGCGAACATCGTGACGATCGCCGTCCTCTCGACGCCCGTCCCCTTCCGGGTCTTCACCGAAGGCCCGACGAACGTGGTCCCGAGCACCTTCCCCTATGTATGGCTCCCCACCGTGCTCGTGCAGCTTGCGCTCGCCGGACACCTCCTGCTCTACCGCAGGCTACGAGCGGCGGCCCGGGACCAGCCCCGAGCACCTGCTCCTGGCACTCCAAACGCGACCCGCCCCACTTCCTCAACGCCCTTCTAAGCGGAAGTTACCCCCACCAACGTGACATCGGCATACCATAAGTGCCAGCAAGAGCGATGCTTACGGAGCGAAGCGCGCGAAGATATGTTCCCATGTAACGCTACGTTATAGTACTTGTGTTCATGTG
>Ga0326597_10001266_pt1 | contig 41387 bp, 41 predicted proteins | sample RVTome_12_FD_203789 | JGI IMG/M metagenome (GOLD analysis project Ga0326597, IMG submission 203789) | Soil microbial communities from uranium-contaminated site in the Upper Colorado River Basin, Wyoming, United States - RVT100D185 | ecosystem: Environmental > Terrestrial > Soil > Contaminated >... | reverse complement strand
GCGTGCGCCACCGCCACGGCGATCGACTCCTTGTGAACATCCAGACCGACGTAGACATTGCTAGACTTGCTCATGACCTGCCCCCCTCGATGTGGCTCTGTGTGAACGGGTTGATTTCCCGACCTCGAAACATAACCCACGTGCCTCGAGGTCGGGGCAGGTCATCCATGATGTCTACATATCGTGCCAAGGAATTGTGGGTGCGGCCCGCAGGCCGCCGACTATTTGCCCTGCAGGGCCAGGGCGTCGAGGTACTTTTCGGCGTCGAGCGCGGCCATGCAGCCGCTGCCGGCCGAGGTGACCGCCTGGCGGTAGACGTGGTCGGCGACGTCGCCGGCGGCGAAGACCCCTTCGACGCTGGTCGCGGTGGCGTTGCCGTCGCGCCCCGCCTTGACCCGGATGTAGCCGCCGTCCATCTCCAGCTGGCCTTCGAAGATGCCGGTGTTGGGGGTGTGGCCGATGGCGATGAACAGGCCGTGGATCTCCAGTTCGCGGGTGCTGTCGTCCTGGGTGCTGCGCAGGCGCACGCCGGTGACGCCGCTGGCGTCGCCGAGCACCTCGTCGACGGTGGCATCGGTCACCAGGCGGATGTTGCCGTGCTCGACCTTGTCCATCATCTGGCCGATCAGGATCTTTTCGGCGCGGAAGCTGTCGCGCCGGTGCACCAGGGTGACCTGCTCGGCGATGTTGGACAGGTAGAGCGCCTCCTCGACGGCGGTGTTGCCGCCGCCGACCACGGCGACCTTGCGGCCGCGGTAGAAAAAGCCGTCGCAGGTGGCGCAGGCGGAGACCCCCTTGCCGCGGAAGGCCTGCTCGGAGTCGAGGCCGAGGTAGCGGGCCGAGGCGCCGGTGGCGATGATCAGGGCGTCGCAGGTGTAGGCGCCGGCGTCACCGGTCAGCCGGAACGGGCGTTGGCCCAGGTCGACGGTGTGGACGTGGTCGAAAATGATCTCGGTGTTGAAGCGCTCGGCATGCGCGCGCATCTCCTCCATCATCGCCGGGCCCTGCAGCCCCTCCTTGCCACCGGGCCAGTTGTCGACGTCGGTGGTCGTGGTCAGCTGGCCGCCCTGCTCGAGGCCGGTCAGCAGGACCGGTTCGAGGTTGGCGCGCGCGGCATAGACCGCCGCGGTGTAGCCCGCGGGGCCGGACCCGAGGATCAAAAGTCGGCAATGCTTGGCGTCGCTCATGTGTATAATCGGTCCCTGTTTTCCAGCCCTTTCGGGCCGCCTCGAAGCGTGCGCTGCGCGCGCCCGGCACGGCGGTACGAAAGGTTGCAGATACTACGCAAAGGCCCCAGACCGGTAAAGTGATTGACTGCCGCAACCCCCTCCGCAGGGATGCCGCGGCCTGGTCGCTCAGGCCCGGGTGCGGAGATGAGCATTGGTGAGTCAGGCGAGTCAAAAGCAGGCCCAGGGCAGTAGCGGCTTCGCCCGGCATCTGGCGCGGGCGCTGCGCGAGGGCACGCTGTTCATCGTCGGCGCCATCGCCCTCTACCTGCTGATCGCGCTGCTGACCTACCACCCGGGCGACCCCGGCTGGTCCTACAGCGGCCCGACCGGGGAGGTGCGCAACAGCGGCGGCGTCGCCGGGGCCTGGTTTGCCGACATCGCCCTCTACCTGTTCGGCTACATGGCGTTCCTGTTCCCGCTGCTGATCGCCTACGCCGGCTGGCTGACCACCCGGCGCACGCTGCCCGACGGGGGGATCGACTGGCCCCACCTGACGCTGCGCCTGATCGGCTTCGTCGTCACCATGACCGCCGGCAGCAGCCTGGCCCGGCTCCATTTCGTCCATCCGACCCTGTCGATGCCGCTCAATGCTGGCGGCGTGCTCGGTGACGTGGTCGGCGGGGCGCTGGTCGGCGCCTTCAGCTTCTTCGGCGCGACCCTGTTCCTGCTGGCGCTGTTCCTGACCGGGGTGACCCTGGCGACCGGGATGTCGTGGTTCGGCCTGATGGAGCTGACCGGGCGCGCCTCCCTCGGCCTGCTCGGCTGGCTGCGTACCCGCGCCGATGCCCTGGGCGAGAGCCTGGCCGGGCGGCGCGCCCGCCGTGACCGGGAGAAGTCGACCCGCGACGAGACGCGCAAACGGAGTAAGCGGACGCCGACGCGGATCGAGCCGGTGGTGCGCAAGATCGAGGTCAGCGAGCGTGGCGAGCGCGAGCGCCAGGTGCCGCTGTTCCAGCCCGAGGGCGGCGCGCTGCCGCCGCTGGCCCTGCTCAACGGGCCGCCGCCGGCCAAGGGCGGCTACACCACCGAGACCCTCGAGGCGATGTCGCGCCAGGTCGAGCTCAAGCTGCGCGATTTCGGCATCGAGGTCGAGGTCGACGCGGTCCACCCGGGCCCGGTGATCACCCGCTTCGAGCTGCGCCTGGCCGCCGGCACCAAGGTCAGCCGCATCAGCAACCTGGCCAAGGACCTGGCGCGGGCGCTGTCGGTGATCAGCGTGCGCATCGTCGAGGTGATCCCGGGCAAGCCGGTGATCGGCCTGGAGATCCCCAACGAGCGCCGCGAGACCGTGGTGCTGAGCGAGATACTCAACTCCAAGACTTTCGACAAGGCCGGCGGCCCGCTGACCCTGGCCCTGGGCAAGGACATCTCCGGCAACCCGTTCGTCGCCGAGCTGTCGAAAATGCCCCACCTGCTGGTCGCCGGCACCACCGGCTCGGGCAAGTCGGTGGCGCTCAACGCCCTGATCCTGAGCCTGCTCTACAAGCAGTCGCCGGAGCACGTGCGGCTGATCATGATCGATCCGAAGATGCTCGAGCTGTCGGTCTACGACGGCATCGGCCACCTGCTGACGCCGGTGGTGACCGACATGAAGGAGGCGGGCAACTCCCTGCGCTGGTGCGTCGCCGAGATGGAGCGACGCTACCGGCTGATGGCGACGCTGGGCGTGCGCAACATCGCCGGTTTCAACCGCAAGGTGCGCGAGGCGGCGGAGCGGGGGACGCCGCTGACCGACCCGCTGTTCAACCCGGCCGAGTACCCGGACGAGGAGCCGCCGGCGCTGGAGCCGCTCTGCTACATCGTCGTCGTCGTCGACGAGTTCGCCGACATGATGATGATCGTCGGCAAGAAGGTCGAGGAGCTGATCGCGCGCCTGGCACAGAAGGCGCGCGCGGCCGGCATCCACCTGATCCTGGCCACCCAGCGACCGTCGGTGGATGTCATCACCGGGCTGATCAAGGCCAACATCCCGTCGCGCATCGCCTTCCAGGTGTCGTCGCGCATCGACTCGCGCACCATCCTCGACCAGCAGGGGGCCGAGCAGCTGCTCGGCCAGGGCGACATGCTCTACCTGCCGCCCGGCAGCGGCATCCCGCACCGCATCCACGGCGCCTTCGTCGCCGACGACGAGGTGCACAAGGTGGTGCGCCACCTGCGCTCCCTCGGCGCGCCGGTCTTTGTCGACGGCATCACCGACGGCTCGGTGGAGATCCCGGGCATGCCCGGCGAGGGCGGCGGCAACGGCGGCGACGACGCCGAGAGCGACCCGCTCTACGACGCCGCGGTGGCGATCGTCGCCGAGACCCGGCGCGCCTCGGTCTCGGGCATCCAGCGCCGGCTCAAGGTCGGCTACAACCGGGCCGCGCGCATGGTCGAGGCGATGGAGCAGGCCGGGGTGGTCGGGCCGCTGGAGGCCAACGGCCAGCGCGAAGTGCTGATCCCGCCGCCGCCGAAAGGCTAGCCGATGGGACGCCCCCCGCTCCTGCTGCTGCTTGTTCTGCTGCTGCCAGCCGCGACGTCCGCGGGTGAGGTCGGGGCGCAGCTGCGCGCCTTCCTCGACACCACGCGCACCCTCGACGCCCGCTTCACCCAGCTGCGGGTGGCCGAGGAGGGGGCCGGTCCCGAGCGCGCAACCGGGCGCCTGCGGCTGCTGCGGCCGGGCCGTTTCCGCTGGGACTACGAGACGCCCTACAGCCAGCTGATCCTGGCCGACGGCGAACGGCTCTGGATCTACGACCCCGACCTGGAGCAGGCCAGCGTGCGCCCCCAGGACGGCGCCCTCGGCAACTCGCCGGCGCGCCTGCTCAGCGGCGGCCTTGATCTCGACGCCCACTTCAGCGTCATCGAGAGCGACCGCCGCGACCAGGGCCTCGACTGGGTCGAGGTGCGCCCGCTGGCCCAGGAGGAGGAGTTCACCGAGGTGCGCTTCGGCTTCGCCGGCGGGGTGCTGGATACGATGGTCATGATCGACAACCTCGGGTACACATCGAACATAAAATTCAATGAGATGAAGATCAATATTGATCTTGATCCTGATGCCTTTTCGTTCACGCCACCGCCCGGGGTCGACCTCCTTGGCGAATGATCCGGGCCAGGGCAGCCTGTTCACCCAGCCCGGGGACGAGGGCGCTCCGGGCTCCGCCGCGCTGGACACCCGCCCGCTGGCCGATCGCATGCGCCCGGCCACGCTCGAGGAGTTCGCCGGCCAGGCGCACCTGATCGGGCCGGACAAGCCGCTGCGCCGGGCGATCGCGTCGGGCCGGCTCCACTCGATGGTGCTGTGGGGGCCGCCGGGCACCGGCAAGACCACCCTGGCGAAGCTGGTCGCGAGCTACTGCAACGCCCGCTTCCTGCAGCTCTCGGCCGTGCTCAGCGGGGTCAAGGAGATCCGCGCCGCGGTCGACACCGCCAGGGCGACGCGCGCCGCCCACGGCCAGGCGACGCTGCTGTTCGTCGACGAGGTGCACCGCTTCAACAAGTCGCAGCAGGACGCCTTCCTGCCGCATGTCGAGGACGGCACCTTCATCTTCATCGGCGCCACCACCGAAAACCCGTCGTTCGAACTCAACAATGCGCTGCTGTCGCGTGCCCGCACCTACGTGCTCAAGGCGCTCGACGCCGACGATGTCGGCGCGGTGATCGACCGGGCGCTGGCCGACGCCACCCGTGGGCTCGGCGACCTGGCGCTGGAGATGGCGCCGGAAGTGCGCGCGCGCCTGGCCGAGCTGGCCGACGGCGACGCGCGCCGCGCCCTGAACCTGCTCGAGATCATGGCCGACCTGGCCGGCCCCGGCGGCACGCTGGACGAGGCGCTGCTCGGCGAGGTCGCCGGCGGCGCGTCGCTGCGCCGCTTCGACAAGGGTGGCGAGGCGTTCTACGACCAGATCTCGGCCCTGCACAAGGCGGTGCGCGGCTCCTCGCCCGACGCCGCCCTCTACTGGCTGGCGCGCATGCTCGACGGCGGCTGCGACCCGCTCTACCTGGCCCGGCGCGCGGTGCGCATGGCCAGCGAGGACATCGGCAACGCCGACCCGCGGGCGCTGGCGCTGACCCTCGACGCCTGGGACGTGGTCGAGCGCCTGGGCAGCCCCGAGGGCGAGCTGGCGCTGGCCCAGGCGCTCGTCTACCTGGCCTGCGCGGCCAAGAGCAACGCCGTCTACACCGCCTTCGGCGCGGCACGCCGGGATATCGAGAAGTTCGGCTCGCTGGAGGTGCCGCTGCACCTGCGCAACGCCCCGACCAGGCTGATGAAGGAACTCGGTTACGCCCGCGCCTACCGCTACGCCCACGACGAAGCCGACGGCTACGCCGCCGGCGAGAACTACTTCCCCGAGGGGATGCAGCCGGTGCGCTATTACCGGCCGGTGGCGCGCGGCCTGGAGAAGCAGATCGGCGACAAGCTGGCCGAGCTGCGCCGGCGCGACGCGGCGGCGCGCGACGACGGTGAGGCCGAATGAACCAGCTGCTGGCGGTGGCCACCGGTGGGGCGCTGGGGGCGCTGCTGCGCTACGGCGTCTCGCTCGGGGTGCACGGCCTGCTCGGCCGCGGCTTCCCCTATGGCACGCTGACGGTCAACGTCAGCGGCAGCCTGGCGCTGGGGCTGCTCTACGTGCTGCTGCTGGAGCGCTCGGCGCTCGGTCCGGAGTGGCGCCTCGGGCTGCTGGTCGGCCTGCTCGGCGCCTTCACCACCTTTTCCACCTTCGCCCTCGAGTCGCTGCTGCTGGTCGAGGAGGGGGCCCCGTTGCGGGCGCTGCTGAACGTCGTCGCCAATGTCGTCACCTGCCTGGTCGCCTGCTGGGCGGGGCTCTGGCTAGGGAGGTCACTGTGAGCCGAACCACCATCACCGTCGCCCGGGTCTACCTGACCGAGCGCAAGGCCCATCTCGACCGCCTGGTGGAGCACCTGCGGGTGCAGGAAAAGGTGCACGGCCTGACCGTGTTCCGCGCCGTCGCCGGCTTCGGCCCGTCGGGCCACGTCCACTCCGCCCACCTGATCGACCTGACCGCCGACCTGCCGCTGGTGGTGGAGTTTTTCGACACCCCGGAGCGGATGACGGTGATCCTCGCCCAGCTGCGCGGCTGGCTGCCGCCGGGTCCGATCATCAGCTGGCGCGCCGAACTCGATCTGCCCACCCCGGAACAGGACCCGACCCCCGATGCTTGACCCGAAACGACTGCGCAACGACCTCCCGGCCGTGGTCGCCGGCCTCGCCCGGCGCGGCTTCGCCTTCGATGAAGCCGGCTTTGCCGCCCTGGAGAGCGAGCGGCGCGAGCTGCAGGTGCGCACCGAGGAGCTGCAGGCGGAGCGCAACCGCCGCTCCAAGGCGATCGGCCAGGCCAAGGCACGGGGCGAGGAGACCGCGCCGCTGCTGGCCGCGGTCGGCCAGCTCGGCGACGAGCTGAAGGCGGCGAGCAGCCGCCTCGACGCCCTGCAGGCGGAGCTGGAGGCGTTCCTGCTTGGCCTGCCGAACCTGCCGCATGCCGACGTGCCGGAGGGGGCCGACGAGGCGGCCAACGTCGAGATCCGGCGCTGGGGCGAGCCGCCGGCATTCGCCTTCCCGCCCAGGGACCACGTCGATCTCGGCGAGGCGCTGGGCCTGCTCGACACCGAGGCCGCGGCCAAGCTGACCGGCGCGCGCTTTGCCGTCCTGCACGGCCCACTGGCCCGGCTGCAGCGGGCCCTGACCCAGTTCATGCTGGACCTGCACACCAGCGAACACGGCTATGTCGAGACCTACGTCCCCTACATGGTCAATGCCGACAGCCTGCGCGGCACCGGCCAGCTGCCCAAGTTCGAGGCCGAGCTGTTCCCGGTCCGGCGCGATCCCGACCCGCCGTACTACCTGATCCCGACCGCCGAGGTGCCGGTGACCAACCTCGCCCGCGACACCATCCTCGACGACCTGCCGCGCAAGTACGTCTGCCACACCCCGTGCTTCCGCAGCGAGGCCGGCTCCTACGGCAAGGACACCCGCGGGCTGATCCGCCAGCACCAGTTCGAGAAGGTGGAACTGGTGCAGATGGTCGCGCCGGCCGACTCGTATGCCGCCCTGGAGGCGCTGACCGGCCACGCCGAAACCGTGCTCCAGCGGCTGGGGCTGCCCTACCGGGTGGTGACGCTGTGCACCGGCGACCTCGGCTTCTCGGCGGCCAAGACCTACGACATCGAGGTCTGGCTGCCGGGCCAGCAGCGCTACCGCGAGATCTCCTCGTGCAGCAATTTCGAGGAGTTCCAGGCACGCCGGCTGCGCGCCCGCTGGCGCAACCCGGCCAGCGGCAAGCCGGAGCTGCTGCACACCCTCAACGGCTCCGGCCTGGCCGTCGGCCGCACGCTGGTCGCGCTGCTGGAAAACGGCCAGCAGGCCGACGGCCGCATCCGCGTGCCGGAGGCGCTGCGGCCGTACCTGAATGGGATGGAGGTCATTGGCTAACCCCAAAGCGGTATTGCCGCTCCGGCCACCTCCACCCTAGGGTAAATCCCATTACGGGACGCACCGAGTAGATCGCAAGCGATGGATTTCCTGCCTGTTTTTCTCGACCTGCGCGACCAGCGCTGCCTGGTGGTCGGCGGCGGCGAGGTGGCCGAACGCAAGGCCTCGGTGCTGCTGCGTGCCGGCGCGCGCGTCACCGTGGTCGCGCCGGAGCTGTGCCAGGGGCTGCAGCGCCGGCTGGCCGACGGCGAGATCGCCCACCACCCGCGCCGCTACGTCGACGGCGACCTGGCCGGCTGCCGCCTGGCGTTTGCCGCCACCGACGACCGCGCGGTCAACGCCGAGGTGTCGCGTGCGGCGCAGGCGCTGAACATCCCGGTCAACGTCGCCGACGACCCGGCGCTGTGCAGCTTCATCATGCCGTCGATCATCGACCGCTCGCCGGTGGTCGCCGCGGTCTCGACCGGGGGCGCGTCACCGGTGCTGGCGCGGCTGATCCGGATGCGCCTGGAGCAGCTGATCCCGAGTTCCTACGGTCGCCTGGCGGCCTTTGTCGAGACCTTCCGCGACCAGGTCAAGGCGCGCTTTGCCGCCGGGCGCGAGCGCAAGGCGTTCTGGGAGAAGGTGCTGCAGGGCCCGGTCGCCGAGCGCGTGCTGGCCGGCCAGGAGCCGGCGGCGCGCAAGATGATGGCCGCGGCGCTGGCCGCCAGCGATCCGGCGCTCTCCGGCGGCGAGGTCTACCTGGTCGGCGGCGGCCCCGGCGATCCCGACCTGCTGTCGTCCAAGGCGCTGCGGCTGATGCAGCAGGCCGACGTGGTGGTCTACGACCGCCTGGTCTCGGCCCCGGTGCTCGACCTGACCCGGCGCGATGCCGAGCGGCTCTATGTCGGCAAGGAGCGTGACCGCCACGCCCTGCCGCAGGAGGAGATCAACGCCCTGCTGGCGCGGTTGGCCAAGGAGGGCAAGCGGGTGCTGCGGCTCAAGGGCGGCGACCCGTTCATCTTCGGCCGCGGCGGCGAGGAGATCGAGACCCTGATGGCCGAGGGGGTGCCGTTCCAGGTGGTGCCCGGCATCACCGCGGCGGCCGGCTGCGCCTCCTATGCCGGCATCCCGCTGACCCACCGCGACTACTCGCAGGCGTGCCTGTTCGTCACCGGCCACCTCAAGGACGGCACCACCGACCTGAACTGGACCGCGCTGGCGCAGCCGAACCAGACCGTGGTCATCTACATGGGGCTGAACGGCCTGCCGATCATCTGCCGCGAGCTGCAGGCGCACGGCATGCCGTCGACCACGCCCATCGCGCTGGTCGAAAAGGGGACCACGCCGGAGCAGAAGGTGTACATCGGCACCCTGGCCGACATGCCGGAGCGGATCGCAGCGGCGTCGGTGCATGCGCCGACGCTGATCATCGTCGGCGAGGTGGTCCGGCTGCACGAGAAACTGGCCTGGTTCGAACCGGCCCCGTGACCGGCCGCGCCGCCTTCCCGGCCTGAGCCGAGGGCGGCCCTCGCCGCGCGCGCCGCACCCGCGCGCAGGCGCCTTAAAAGTTGCGATCCCTTCTCCCCGGGTGGCATGCTCCATCGCGCCGCGGCTGCCGTGGCCGAAGATCACGACCACCGACACCACGGATCGAGCATGCCCTCTGACGATCCCGCCATCGAAGGCGATCGCGCCACCCACTGGGCGCGCGCCCTGCCGTTTCACTACGGCTGGGTCATTGTCGTCAGCGGCCTGCTGACCGTCTTCGCCTGCCTCGGGATCGGCCGCTTTGCCCTCGGTATGCTGCTGCCGTCGATGGGCGTCAGCCTCGACCTGAGCTACGCCGAAATGGGGCTGATCAGCACCGGCAACTTCGTCGGTTACCTGCTGGCGGTGCTCGCCTGCGGCCGGCTGGTCGGACGCTTCGGCGCCCGCCTGGTCATCGGCGGGTCGCTGCTGACGGTGGGGCTCACGATGCTGCTGGTGGCGCGCAGCGACACCTTCGCCGGGGTGTTCGCGCTCTACCTGCTCACCGGCGCCGGCAGCGGTGCGGCCAACGTGCCGATCATGGGACTGGTCTCGCACTGGTTCGCCCGCCCACTGCGCGGCCGGGCGGCCGGCTTCATGGTCATCGGCAGCGGCTTCGCCATCATGTTCAGCGGCCTGCTGATCCCCGCGGTCAATGCCGAGTGGGGGCTGGAGGGGTGGCGCTACGGCTGGCTGTTCCTCGGCCTTACCGTGGTCGCCATCGCCCTGCTGTGCAGTGTGCTGCTGCGCAACGACCCCGCCGACCTCGGCCTCGACCACTGCGGCGGCGACGGCACGGGGCCGGGCGGTGGCGGGCACGTCGTCGAACCCGACGCCGCCACCCGGCGCAGGATCCTGGCACGGCTGGGCGCGATCTATTTCCTGTTCGGCTTCACCTACGTCATCTACGCCACCTTCATCGTCACCACGCTGGTACAGGAGCGCGGCTTCAGCGAGGCGGTGGCCGGGCGGTTCTGGTTCTGGGTCGGCTTCCTGAGCCTCTTCTCGGGGCCGGTGTTCGGCTTTCTCGCCGACCGCGCCGGGCGCCGGGTCGGCATGGCGACGGTGTTCGCCTTCCACGCCGGCGCCTACCTGTGCGCCGGCCTGCCGCTGCCCGACCCCTTCCTCTACCTGTCGATCGCGCTGTTCGGCCTGGCCGCCTGGAGCATCCCCGGGATCATGGCCGCGACCGTCGGCGACTACATGGGGCCGCGCCACGCCGTCGCCGGGTTCGGCACCATCACCTTCATTTTCGGCATCGGCCAGATCACCGGCCCGGGCCTCGCCGGCCTCCTCGCCGAGGCGGGCGGCGGCTTCGCCCCGAGCTACCTGCTGGCGGCCGCGCTGGCCGGGTTGGCGCTGGTGCTGGCGCTGACGACGCTGCCGCGCACCGTCCATTCCTGATGCAGACGGGCCGCAGCGTCGCGCGAGCTCAGCGCCGGACCTGAATGGCGTCACCGGCACCCATCGACACCGCCCGGATCGGCCGCGCCCTGCTGTTCACGCTGGCCGGGCTGGGTCTGTTCGGCCTGCTGCTCGCCACCGGCGCGTTGTCGTCCTTCGGCGTGCCGCAGCTGTTCCACGAGAGTGCGGGCGGCCCGCTGCCGCTGCTGTTCCTGGACTGGCGGGTGCTGCTGGCGGCGTTCGATTGCCAGCGACTCGGCGTCGACGTCTACCTCAGCAACGGCTGCGATCCGCTGGGTCGCGTCCACGTCTACCCGCCGCTGTGGCTCGACCTGGGGCGCCTGGGGCTGACCCAGGCGGACATCCACTGGTCGGCGCCACTGCTGGTCGCGGCCGGGCTCGGGGCGATGGCCTGGCGCTTCGACCTGACCACACCGTGGCGCTGGCTGCTCGCCCTGGCCGTGGCCTGCTCGCCGGCGTTCGTTTTCGCCTACGAGCGGGCCAATGTCGATCTGCTGATCTACCTGCTGGTGGTGCTGGCCATGGGCCTCTACGGGGCGCGCTCGTACCGCGTCGGCTGCGGCGGGGATCTCTTCATCGCCCTGGCGATCCTGCTCAAGATCTATCCCCTGGCGCTGCTGCCGCTGGTGGTCGTTCACGCCCTGCGGCGCGGTGTCGGCAGCGCCCTGCTGCGCCTCGGGCTGATCGCGCTGGTCGTGCTCGGCTACTCGTGGACGCAGTGGGAGGCGACCCTCGGCATCCTGCGCAACGTCCCCTCGCACCAGGCCCCCGAGGCGTTCGGGGCGCCCATTCTGGTCGACGCTCTGACCCTGGCCGGGTGGACCGTTCCCGCCTGGCTGGCCGAACGCGCGGCGCAGTTCCTGCTCTACCTCGGCCTGGTCGCGGGCGCCTACCGTGGGCTCCGAGGTGTTGCCTGGGAGCGGCTCGGCACGCCGGCGTCCCGCTGGCTGCTGGTCGCCGGGACGCTGCTGCTGGCATTCTGCTATTTCGCCAACCGCAACCTCGACTACCGGCTGATCCTGGTGGCGCTGCCGGTGCCCTACCTCGCCGCCTGCCTGGGCCGGGACGTCGCGCCGCGGGTGCGGCTGCTGGCGGCCGGCCTGCTGGCCCTGCTGCTGCTGGCGTGCTGGGCGCTCTGGCCGCTGGCGCACCTGGTGATCCGCACCCCGGGCGAGGTGGTCATGATCAAGCCCGAGCGTGGCGGCGTGATGGTCGCGCTGTGGGCGGGCAAGCAGCTGGCGCTCGGCGGCGCGCTGGTGCTGCTCGGCGCCATCGCCGCGCACGTCGCGGTCAGGCGGCCGTGGGCTCCCCCCTGTAGGCCTCCATCGCCTGCCTGACCGCGGGCGGGATGGGGGTCGGCCGTTCGCTGGCGCGGTCGACGAAGACGTGCACCCAGTCGCCGGACGCGGACGGGCGGCCGTCGGCCTGGTCGAACAGCGCCAGGTCGTAGGTGACGCTGCTGCTGCCGATGCGGGCGATGCGCAGGCCGACGGTGACGCTGCCGGGAAAGCGCAGCGGGCGCAGGAAGCGGCAGCGGCTCTCGGCGGCGAACGGGATGACCGGGTCGCGCAGCCAGTCGACGGCGCACGGCGTGGCGATGAAGTCGACCGCGATCACCTCGAAGTAGCGGTAATAGGCGACGTTGTTGACGTGCCCGAGCATGTCGGTGTCGCCCCAGCGGACCGGTATGCTGAGGCGGTAGGGGAACTGTTCCGGATCGAGGATGGCTGTGGTCACGGTTCTGCTCGCAAGGGTTGAGGGATGACGGGAAATTTCGACACGGGGAGCGACGGGTATGAGTGCACAGGGGTTTTGCGGTGACTGCGTCCACTGGCGTCACGAAGGCAATCCGCAACTGCAGAGCGATACCGAGCGCGACGGCTTCGGCCTGTGCGAGCGGCTCGAGCAGATGAACAGCAACCGGATGCGGGCCCTGGCCCGCGCCGACGACGAGTTCGCGCGCCTGGAGACGCGGGCGGAGTTCGGCTGCGTGCTGTTCGAGCCACGTTAGGACGCTGTCGCCAGGTCATTCAGCCGCCGCGCCAGGTCGTCAAGGTAGGCTGTGAGCAGCTCCCCGGCGCCGGCGCGAAACAGCTTGATCCGGCCGGTGTGGCGCAGCAGCAGCAGCCCGGAGGCGTGGGCGAAAAAGGCGGCGGTCTCGGCATCGGCCCGGGGCGCCTCGACCCCCAGCCGCAACAGGGCCGCGCGCAGCGGCTCCAGCGCGGCCAGCAGTCGGGCGTTGAGCTTGCGGTCGCGTTCGCGCCCCAGTCCGTGCGGCTGCATGCCGCCGCGGAACAGGTAGAAACCGAGGTCGAGGTCGCGCGGGTTGCGCTCGTAGAAGTCGAAATAGGCCAGCGCCGCGGCGCGCAATGCCGCGCGGTCGTCCGCCTGCGCCGCGGCCGCCGCCCGGGTGTGCGCCTCCAGCGCCTCCAGCGACCGCTCGAGCAGGGCGGCGTAGATCGCCTCCTTGCTGTCGAAGTGGAAGTAGATCGCGCCCGCGGTGTAGCCGGCGGCGCGGGCGATGGCGCGCATGCTGGCCGCGTCGAGGCCGTCGCGCATGAACACCGCCGAGGCGGCATCGAGGATCAGCGTGCGCTTGAGGTCGGCGACAGCGGCCTGACGGGCGGCGGAGCGGGGCATCTGGACGGCTCTCCGGACGGTCGGTGATCAGCCGATGATGGCGCCTGAGGGGCGTGGAATCAACGGTTGATAGAAATATTGAACACTGTTAGATTCCAGTTCTCGTCATTAGTGTCCTGTCATGGGTCTTATGGCGGGTTCAGCGTGGCGCAAGGACGGTCAGGCAAAGCGCCGACCCGAAAGCGTAGCGGGGCTACGGTGAGGGGCGGCAACGCCGCATGACCGTCCTTGCGCCGCGCCCGCAGGGAGCCACTCTGCCGGCACCTGGCGGCGTTGCGACAGCTCGACAGGGCCCGCCATGCCTTCGCTGTCGCGCCTGGCCAGGACCCGGCAGAGTGGCTCTGAACCCGCCTTAAGACCCGTGACAGGACACCAGCCATCGACCAGGAGGCGACCCCATGATCCGTTCCACGACGGAATACCGCGACTCCCTGCGCAGCTTCCATCCGGTGGTCTATGTCGACGGCCGGCGCATCGACAGCGTCGCCGACGAACCGGCGCTGCAACCGGGGATCAACGCCATCGGCGTCACCTACGACCTGGCCGCGGACCCGAAACTGGCGCAGCTGATGACGGCGGTGGAGCAGGAGACCGGCAAGCGGGTCAACCGCATGACCCACATCGATCGCAGCCCGGAAGACCTGCTGGCCAAGCTCGAGGCGGTGCGACTGATGTGCCGCGAGGCCGGCTGTGCGCTGCGCTACCTGGTCCACGACGCCTTCAACGGCCTCTACCAGGCGACCCGGCGCATCGACGCCGAGCACGGCAGCGACTACTTCGCCCGATTCGTCGCCTTCATGGACGAGGTTCAGCAGCGCGACCTGACCTACGCCGTGGCCATGACCGACGCCAAGGGCGACCGCTCGCTGCGCCCGCACCTGCAGGCCGACGGCGACGCCTACCTGCACGTGGTCGAGCAGCGGCCCGACGGCATCGTCATCTCGGGGGTCAAGTCGATCGTCACCGGCGCCCCCTACGTGCACGGCCTGCTGGTCATGCCGTGCCGGTCGATGACGCCACAGGACGGCCCGTTCGCGGTCGCCTGCGCGGTGCCGATCGACGCCCCGGGCATCACCATCATCGCGCGCCCCGCCGGCCGTCCCGGCGAGGCGGCCGCGCTCTTTTCGCGCCGCTACGGCCAGACCACCGGCGTGGTGGCGTTCGACCGCGTCTTCGTGCCGCACGAGCGGGTGTTCCTCAACGGCGAGACGGCGCACGCCGGCTACCTGACCCAGACCTACGCCACCCACCACCGCCACTCCTGCATCGGCGCGCGCGCCGGATTCGGCGACCTGCTGATAGGCGCCGGTGCGGTGATGATCGAGGCCAACGGCCTCGATCCCGACCGCCACGTCCACCTGCGCGACAACATGGTCGAGTTGATCAAGATCGTCGAGGGGTTCTACGCCACCGGCGTCGCCGCCTCGACCTACGGCCTGCGTGACGATGCCGGCAACATCATGCCCGACCCGGTGTTCAGCAACATCGGCAAGCTGCTACTGGCGACCCAGATCTACGACATGCACCGGCTGGCGCACACCGTCTCCGGCGGCCTGGTGGTGGCGCTGCCCGGTCCCGACGAGGACCACAACCCGGTGACCCAGGGGACGCTGGAGACGGTGTGGCAGGCCAACCCGGGGGTGCCGGCCGACCACCGCCGGCAGGTGTCGCGGCTGGTCGAGGACCTGACCGCGTCGCACCAGGGCGGCTGGTATTCGGTGATTTCGCTGCACGGCGGTGGCTCGCCCGAGGCGATGAAGCGCGAGATCTGGCGCCACTACCCGGTGGGCGAGAAGAAGGAGATCGTCGAGCGGCTGATCGAGCGCGACCTGGTCGAGCGCACGGACGGCAAGCAGCCCGACCGCCAACCCGGTCGCTGCTGCCCGATCGGCTGCCGGCTGCCGGAATTCCTGCGCCACGCGCCGCGCGACGACGACAACGCCGCGGCCTGAGAGCTTGAGAAGAAAGCGTAGCGAGCGGTTTGAGCGCAAGGCGGACGGAGCGCAGCGACGAGACCTATCGGGTGGTAGGCGAGGAGCGCGCACCGCCCAACGCAGCGATCGGACCGCGCAGTAGGTCTCTTCCCAAGCTCCGAGCCCGGCTCAGCGGCCCTGTTCCAGCGCCAGCACTGCGACCAGCAGCACGAACACCGCCAGTTCGATGACGCTGATCCAGATCAGCAGCCGGGCGATGCGCCGCGCCAGCGGGGTCATCCGCCGCCAGACGCGCTCCATGTACCAGCGCCACGGCGGCCAGCGGTGCCAGCGCCGCCAGCCGGCGAAATAGCGGCCCAGCGCCTCGCCCCAGGCGGGTAGCGTGCGGTCGACCTCGTCGAGGCGCATCGCCCGCTCCGCGGCCGGCAACCGGCCGTAGTCGTCGATCACCCAGAGCCGCGCGCCAGGACCGTCGGCCTCGACCCGGAAGCGGGTTGCGGCCTTGAGGCCGTCGGCATAGACCAGGCGCAGGCCGTCGTCGTGGCGCTCGATCCGGCCACTCGTCTCCCAGCTGCGGTCGGCCAGGGTGTCACGCACGCGCAGCCGGAAACCGGCGCCGGGGCCCAGCTCCCAGGTCTCGAAGTTCCAGTGCGGGTTGACCCGCAGCAGCCGCTCCGGGTCGTCGAGCAGGCGCAGCAGTTCGCCCGTGGCCAGGGCCGTCGGCACCAGGGTCCAGGCGCAGTCCTCGCCGGCCTCCGCCGGCGCCGTGACGGACGCACTTGGCTCTGCCGTAGCCGGGGGCGACGGATCGACGCCAGCGTGCGCGGGGAGGGCGGCACAGCCGCCGAGCTCACTCATCGGCGCGTGGTGCCATCAGCAGCGGCACCCGCAGCGTCTCCAGCAGCGGTTCGAGCCGGAGTCGCGAGCGCAGGCCGGGGACCCCTTTCGGCCGTGGTGCGCCGATTACCACCAGCTCGCAGTCGCAAGCGTGGGCCAGCTCCAACAGGCAGGTGGCCGGCTCCCCCTGGCGCAGCACCGGCCGGTAGGCGAGACCGGCGTTGGCGCAGGCGGCGGCCATGCGGTCGAGGCAGACGTCGGCCTCGCGCCCGAGTTCGCCTTCGAGGTAGGCGCCGAAGCGGATCCGGGTGCGCACGTTGTTGAGCCAGTCGTCGCCCATCATGCCGCGCCACAGGTCGGGCACCACATAGAGGTGGTGCAGGGTGCCGCCGTCGGCGCACAGCGCCAGCGCCAGCCGTTCGGCGGCCCCGGCGCCGGGAGTGCCGTGGCTGGCCAGCAGCACCTGGCGGCAGCGCCATCCGGTGGCCGGTAAGGCACGGCCGGCGCCCGTGGGGGCGCCGGCCGCGACCGCCGGCTCAGCCGACGAAGACATAGACACCGAGCGCGATCAGCAGCGCCAGCACCAGGGCCATCAGGTCCTCGCGCCGGTCGCTGGAAAAGATCGACAGGGCCGAGCCGCGGTGAAACTTGGCGCCCGCCTCCTGTTGCAGGTCGATATCCTGGCTGCGTGGGTCGGTCATGGTTCTTCTCCTCTCCGGTTCAGATGGTTTCGCGTACGAGCAGCAGCACGACGACCAGCGACAGCACCGCCTTGAGGGTGCCGACCACGCCGCCGATGACCAGCGGCTGGCCGCCGGCCTGTTTCATCGCCGCCAGGGTGATCTGCATGCCGAGACCGGTCAGGCCGAAGGCGAACAGCAGCGTGATCCAGGTGCGGAACGCCGAGATCTTCTTGGCCGTGTGGCGGACCACCTTGTGGGCGCCCTTGAGCACCTTCGAGGCGTCCTTGGAGAGCACGCCGGAGTTGACCACGCCGCGCAGTACGTCGTCGTCGTCCGGGGACATCACCTTGCGCTGGTCGATCAGCCGGCCGATCGCAGCCTTCTGGTCCTCGCGCTGCAGCTTGCCGACCTCGGCCTGCAGGATGGCGACCTGGCCGCTGTCGAGCAGCTTCTCTTCCTTGATGTTGTTGTCGAAGTACTTGCCCTTGTAATGCTGCGCCGGCGCAAACACGCCGGTCGAGGAGAGCGCGAACATCAGCAGGAAGCCGATGACGAACAGCGGGAACTTCTCGAACACCACGCGTCCGACGCTGACCCCCGGGGCGCTGACCTCGCGCTTGACGTACCAGATCGAGAGCCAGACGACGATGATCGGCAGCACCAGCACGCGGGTGATGTTGAAGATCTCGGCGACCTTGAGGGTCTCGATGCCGTTGGGCTGGAAGGCCAGCGCCGCCCCGGCGACCTGGGCCGAGTTGAGGATGCCGGTGCCGGCCCAGGCGCCGAACTGCACGTGGCCCATGTTCAGCAGGTGACCGACCACCGGGAACAGGAACATGCAGCCGACGCCCCACAGCAGGATGGTGCCGATGGTGTAGGCGATCTCGACCGACTTGGCCTGCACCACCGGGGCCGCGGCGACCGCCGCCGAGACGCCGCAGACGCCCATGCCGGCCGACAGCACGCCGCCCATCGAGTTGGGCACCTTGCGCCGCGCCCCCATCCACAGCACCAGCCCGACCGAACCGAGGACGAAAAAGCCGATCATCAGGATCGACAGCCCGCCCAGCGAGCGCAATTCGGCGGCCGAGTAGAGCACGCCGAGCAGGACCACGCCGGTCTTCAGACCGAGGCGCGACAGGCGCACGCCGTTCTCGGCCCAGCGCGGCACCCTGAACACGTTGACCACGACAATGCCGGCGATGATGCCGAGCACCACGTAGTTCAGTCCCAGCACCTGGTGCAGGTACTTGTCGGCCATCACCGGGCCCAACATCTTGGACAGCACGGCGACGAAGGGCGCCAGGTACCAGCGCACCAGCATGGCGATCAGGAAGATGAAGATCACGCCGCCGACGGCGGAGAGATAGTAGTCGAGGTTGCCTGCGACATGCCGGCCGACCAGGTGCCAGAGGCCGACGGCGACGGCGATGCCACCGAAGGTGTAGCCCAGGGTGGATATCTCCCAGACCAATTTCTTGGTGCCGAGGTAGTCGATCAGGCCGGACTGCATGCCGGTGGCGGCGCTGGCGCCGAGCGCCAGCAGGATGACCCCCATGATCAGCAGGGCCGGGTGTTTCTGGGTGTAGACCATCGCGCGGTGTCTCCTCTGGTGGGTGGGCGGCGTCGGTCAGCTGCGTTGGCTGCCGTTGGCTTGTTGTCAGGCTAGAGACGTGGCGCGACGTCGATTTATTCCCACATGTTGGAAACGGGATGGACGCAGAGGCGGGCCGGGAGCCAGGCGCAGGCCCCGGGGGATCGCTACAGGGGTAGGCCGGCCGTGGCCGGACCCGCGTCGGTCACGGCGTGGGGGCGTCGGCCGGTGGCAGCTCAGGTCAGGCGCAGGGGGCGGCGTTGCTGCGCCCCTGGTCGAGTGCCAGGACCGCCTCGTTGTCCAGCGGCAGACGCGCCCGGGTCAGGCGCTGCACCACCTTGGCGATACTGGCCAGCCGGGTCGGGTCCATGGTCGGTGCCAGCAGGTAGAACGAGGCGCCCCCGGTGGTCCAGCTCCAGGCGCGCAACTGGCCGGTGTCGAGCGCCGTCAGCGGCTGCTCCCGGCGGCCCGGGTGCTCGAAGACCACCAGGCTGACGGCACACCCCTTCGGCCCGAGGTAGCCGACATGCAGGCCGCGGCTGCCGCGGGCGCTGATGCGGCGCACGCCGTCGAATTCCAGCGCCACCTGGGTCAGGTCAGGCACGTAGGCGAAGCGCAGCGCCTCCAGTCCGACCGGGCGGCTGGCCGCGGCCGCGCCCGGTGGGGTCTGGCTGCGTGCGCCGGCCCACTCACGATGAAGCTCTCCCGCCAGGTCGATCCCGGGCGGGGCCCGGTGCAACTCGGCAAACCAGCCGGCGACGCCGAGGAGGACCAGGAGCAGGGCCGCCACGACCAGCGCGGTGACCCGCCGCCGCATGCGTCGTGAATGAGCTGGTCGAAGCTGCAGCTGGCCTGGGTACGGCGGAGCCGAATCGTTGACCGCCGCCTTGAGCGAGCTGATCGTTGCCACCTGGCGTGCCAGCGCCGGGTCGCGGGCGATGGCCTCGGCGATGGCGGCCGCCTCGTCGGGCGGCAGTTCGCCGTCGACGTAGGCGTTCAGCCGTTCCCAGTCGGTCCCTGACGCGTTCATCTCTTTCGTCTCACCAGTCGGAGCCGCAGCGGACGGACCGCCGGTTCCTCCATGATCTGCAACATGCGCCGCCGCGCGCGGCTGATCCGGCTCATGACCGTCCCGACCGGGACTTCGAGCAGCGCGGCCGTCTCCTGGTAGCTGAAGCCGGCCAGATCGACCAGCAGCAGCACTTCGCGATGGTCGGGCGTGATCCGTGCCAGCGCCTCGCTGACCGCGAGGCGGTTGAACAGCCGTTGTTCGATATGAGAGACGTCCAGCAGCCCACTTTCATTCCCTTGCCCGTCGTCGTCGCCGAGCCCCTCCCAGGAGGTCGGATGGCGGCGCCGGCGCCGACACTCGTCGATCCAGGCGTTACGCAGGATCCGGAACAGCCAACTCCGATAGGCCGCGGCGTCGTCGGGTGCGCTCTTGGCGCTCAGCGCCTTCAGGGCGCAGGTCTGGACCAGGTCGCGCGCATCGTCGGCACCGCCCGCCAGGTGCAGGGCGTAACCGAACAGCCGGTCGAGGTGCGGCTCGATGCAGCTCAGAGCTGGAATATCCCCGGGGTGCGCGGGCGGTCTGCCTTTCATCCCCATCCCCATTATTGGCCCGGGTGCCGGTTCGCGACCGACACCTCGCCGCCAAGATGGCCGCAGCGGCGGGAGGCTGTCAACTCGGCGCGGGTGGCCGCCGGGGACGGCGCAGCAGGACATAGCAGGCGCCAGCGCCGCCATCGGCCGGCTGCGCCGGGGCACTGGCGAGGACCTCGGGGTGGTCCGCGAGCCAGGCGGGCACCGTCGCGCGCAGCACGCCGCGACGGTCGTCGCCACGGCCGATGCCGTGGATCAGCAGCACGCAGCGGCGTCCCGCGGCCTGCGCCGCGGCCAGGAAGCGGGCCACCTCCAGGTGAGCCTGGTGACGGTTGAGACCGTGCAGGTCGAGCGTCGCCTCCGGTCGCAGGCGTCCGCGCCGCAGCCGTTGCAGCAGGCGCGCCTGGACGCCGCTGCCGTCGGCGGTCGGCGGTGGTTGGCGGGTCGGGGTGGGGATGGACTCGGGCCTGGCGGGCCGGGGTGGTGGCTTCGAGCGCGGCGCGCGTGGCAGTTTCGCGGCCGTCGGCGCCAGCGGTTGGACGTCGCGCATGGCCGCGCGGAACAGGGTGCGGTCGTCGTCGTCGGGCGGCTTCCGGGAACGGCTCATGAGGCGATTATTCCACGGCCGCGCGGTCCCGGTCTGTGGGAGGGGAGTCGGCGATTCGGTTATAGTAGCCGGCATCCGCGCGCAGGCGCGGCGACGACCGCGCTGGACACCGCATGCACATCCTGCTCAGCAACGACGACGGCTACCTCGCCGAGGGGCTACGCCGGCTCGCCCACGGCCTGGCGAGCCTGGGCGAACTGACGGTTGTCGCCCCCGACCGCAACCGCAGCGGGGCCAGCAATTCGCTGACCCTGGAACGGCCGCTGCGCATGACCACCCTCGACGACGGCGTCATCCGGGTCGACGGCACGCCGACCGACTGCGTCCACCTGGCACTGACCGGGCTGCTCGAGGAGGAACCCGACCTGGTGGTCTCGGGCATCAACTCGGGGCCGAACCTCGGCGACGACGTCATCTACTCGGGCACCGTAGCGGCGGCCATGGAGGGGCGCTTCCTCGGCCTGCCGGCGATCGCTGTCTCCATGGGCCGCTACGAGGCCGAGCATTACGACAGTGGCGTGCGTGCCGCCTTGCACCTGATCGAACGGCTGGCCCATGCCGAACTGCCGCCGGACACCATCCTCAACGTCAACGTGCCCGACCTGCCGTGGGCGGAGGTCAAGGGCTACCGCGCCACGCGGCTCGGTCACCGCCACCGCGCCGAGCCGGTGGCGCGCGCCACCGACCCGCGCGGCCGCGAGATCTTCTGGATCGGTCCGGCCGGGCCGGAACAGGACGCCGGTCCCGGCACCGACTTCCACGCCGTGCGCCAGGGCTACGTTTCGGTGACGCCGATCCATGTCGACCTGACCCGGCACACCGCCCTGGATGCGGTCGGGCAGTGGCTCGAATCCGGGAGTCCCAGGTGACGTCGGGCCACGCCGGCATCGGCATGACCTCGCTACGCACCCGCGATCGGCTGGTGCGGCGGTTGCAGGAGGAGGGGATCCGCAACGTCGGCGTGCTCGAGGCGATCCGCGACGTGCCGCGCCACCTGTTCGTCGACGAGGCGCTGGCCAGCCGCGCCTACGAGGACACCGCACTGCCGATCGGCTTCGGCCAGACCATCTCCCAACCCTATATCGTCGCCCTGATGACCGAGGCGCTGCTGACCGGCGCGACGCCGCCGCAGACGGTGCTCGAGGTGGGGACCGGCTCCGGTTACCAGGCCGCGGTGCTGGCCCGTCTGGCGCCCAAGGTCTACAGCGTCGAGCGTAACCGCAACCTGTTGCAGCGCGCGCGCCAGCTGTTCCGTGAACTGCGCATCTACAACATCCAGACCGACTTCAGCGACGGCTCCTGGGGCTGGCCGGCGCACGGTCCCTACGACGGCATCGTCGTCACCGCCGCCCCGCTGGAGGTGCCCCGGGCGCTGCTCGAGCAGCTGGCCGACGGCGGCCGCATGGTGATCCCGGTCGGGGACCGCGGCGCCCAGGAGCTGCGCCTGATCGTCCGTCAGGGCGACCAGTTCGAGGAGTCCCACCTCGCCTGGGTCAGCTTCGTGCCACTGGTGCCCGGACGCGGCTGACCATGCGCATCTTTTCCGCGCTCTATGCCCGGGCCATGATCTGGGCCAAGCACCGCCACGCCCCCTGGTTCCTGGGCGGGCTGAGCTTTGCCGAGTCGTCGTTTTTCCCCATCCCGCCCGACGTGATGCTGGCGCCGATGAGCCTGGCGCGCACCGATCGCGCCTGGTGGTACGCCACCCTGACCACCGTGACTTCGGTCCTCGGCGGCCTGTTCGGCTACCTGATCGGCGTGCTGGCGATCGATGCGGTGTTGCCCCTGCTGGTCGAGGCCGGCTACGGTGCACGCTACGAGCAGGTGATCGACTGGTTCGCGACCTGGGGCGTCTGGGTGGTGTTCATCGCCGGGTTTTCGCCCATCCCGTACAAGCTGTTCACCATCGCCGCCGGTGCCAGCGCCATGCCCTTGCTGCCGTTCGCGCTGGCGTCACTGGTCGGCCGCGGAGCCCGTTTCTTTCTCGTGGCCGGCCTGATGCGCTGGGGCGGGGCGCCGATGGAGCGGGCCCTGAGAACCTACATCGATCGCCTCGGCTGGTTGGTGATCGCCCTGGGTGTGGCCTATGTCCTGATCGCGAGTTGATGAAACCGGCGCGAATCACCACCTTCCTGCCCCTGCTGCTGGGCCTGCTGCTGGGCGCCTGCGGACCGCGTCCGCTGGCACCGATCGCGAACCGCACCTCCGGCGCCCCCCCGCCCCCCGCCAGCTACAGCGTCCGTCGCGGCGACACCCTCTACTCGATCGCCTGGCAGTACGGCCTCGACCACCGCGAGATCGCGGTCTGGAACGGCATCGGCGCCCCGTACACCATCTATCCCGAGCAGCGCCTGACCCTGCGCAAGCCGACGGCGACGGCGCGCCAGGCAGCGCCACCCGCAGCCGCCAAGGCCCCGGTCAGACCGCAGCCGGCGGCGCCCACCAGCCGCCCGCCGCCCGCCGCACCTGCCGCCAAACCGCAACCGGCCGCCCCCGCAGCGAAACCGGCGCCGCCGCCGGCCGCACCCAGCCGCTCGCCGCCGCGCAGCGACCCGGCCGCGCCCAGCACCACGCGCAGCGTCGGCGGCCTGGCCTGGCGCTGGCCGACCCGCGGGCGGCTGTTCCGCACCTTCAACGCCAACGACCCGGCGCGCCGGGGGGTCGATATCGTCGGCAGCGAGGGGCAGCCGGTCTATGCCGCCGCCAGCGGGCGGGTGGTCTACAGCGGCAACGGCCTGGTCGGCTACGGCAACCTGGTCATCATCAAGCACAACGACACCTACCTCAGCGCCTACGGCCATAACCGTGAACTTCTTGTGGTTGAAGGCGATAACGTTGCTGCAGGACAGTTGATTGCGAAAATGGGTAAGGTGGATAATGACCGCGCAATGCTGCATTTCGAAATCCGTCGCCAGGGTCAACCGATCGACCCACTCCGACTGCTGCCGCAAGGATGATGGCCAGCACATGTTCACCTCGCCACCACCCTCATCCCGGCGCGCTTACTGCGCATGCATGGTCGGAACGGTATGACCGTTGACGGCGACGCGGAGAACAAGTCAATGCGGGGAGAGGACGATATGGACAATCTCGGCGATCAGGAGGTCGACCTCAACTACCAGGATGGAGAAGATATCGATACCGATCCGATCGACGACAGCGACGAGGAAAAACCCTTTTCCAAGGATTCCACGCTGACCCCGCGCCATCAGCAGACCCAACTCGACGCCACCCGGCTCTACCTCAACGAAATCGGTGCCTCGCCGCTGCTGACGGCGGAGGAGGAGGTCTATTTCTCGCGCTTGGCGCAGAAGGGCGAGGAGGCGGCGCGCAAGCGCATGATCGAGAGCAACCTGCGCCTGGTGGTGCGCATCGCGCGGCGCTACGTCAACCGCGGCCTGGCCCTGCTCGACCTGATCGAGGAGGGCAACCTCGGCCTGATCCGCGCGGTCGAGAAGTTCGATCCCGAACGCGGCTTCCGCTTTTCGACCTACGCCACCTGGTGGATCCGCCAGACCATCGAGCGCGCGATCATGAACCAGACGCGCACCGTGCGTCTGCCGATCCACGTGGTCAAGGAGATCAACGTCTACCTGCGCGCCGCGCGCCGCCTGGCGCAGAGCCTCGACCACGAGCCGACCATCGAGGAGATCGCCGAGGTGCTCGACAAGCCGGTCGAGGAGGCGAAGCGGATGATGGGGCTGAACGAACGCGAGACCTCGGTCGACACGCCGCTCAGCCGCGAGGTGGACAAGCCGCTGCTCGAGGCGATTCCCGACGAATCGCTGACCGACCCCTCGGACCTGCTGCAGGACCAGACCATGCACGACAAGCTCGAGGAGTGGCTCGGGCAGTTGACCGACAAGCAGCGCGAGGTGGTCGAGCGCCGCTTCGGCCTGCACGGCTACGAGTCGGCGACCCTGGAGCAGGTCGGCAACGAGATCGGCGTCACCCGCGAGCGGGTCCGGCAGATCCAGATGGACGCGCTGCAGCGGCTGCGCAAGATCATGGAGAACACCGGCTTCTCGGCCAGCACGCTGTTTCGCTAGCGCCGCGACCGCGGCGCCCGGTCGGTCAGGCCGGGTCCGCCGCGACGGCGGCGGTGATCAGCGCCGCGACCACGCGCCGGCCGTCCCCCTTGAGCAGGTTGTAGGTGCGGCAGGCCGCCGCCGTGTCCATCACCTCGACCCCGATGCCGCGCTCCAGCAGCGGGCGCAGCAGCTCCGGGTGGGGGAAGCGCAGCCGGTCGCCGACGCCGAGCAGCACCATCTCCGGTTCGAGTTCGACCAGCTGGGTCAGGTGCGCGGCCTCCAGCTCCTCGAGCTGACGCGGCGGCCAGTCGCGGATCAGGCGGTCGGGCGCGACCACGAAGCTGCGGCTGAGGCGCTCGCCGTTGACCTGCACGACGCCGTCGCGGTGGCCGACGATGGTGTAGCCGCCCTGGTCGGTTTCGGGTTGCAGTTGCATGGGCCAACGATAACCGATCCCGCTGGCGCGCGGTACCGCGTTCATTGACAGTTTCCAGCCCGGTCCAGTAATGTTGCCGGCTTGTTTTTGCGTCTTCCAGGCTCCGGCACAAGGTTTAAAAAGTGAACGAAGAGTTCCGCAGAATCAGTCGGTTGCCTCCCTACGTCTTCAACATCGTCAACGAGTTGAAGGCCCAGGCGCGGGCGCGGGGCGAGGACATCATCGATTTCGGCATGGGCAATCCTGACCAGCCGACGCCGGCGCACATCGTCGCCAAGCTGGTCGAGGCGTCGCAACGGAACAACACCCACCGCTACTCGGCGTCGCGCGGCATCCCGCGCCTGCGCCGGGCGATCTGCAACTGGTACCGCGACCGCTACGCCGTCGACCTCGACCCGGAGAGCGAGGCGATCGTCACCATCGGTTCCAAGGAGGGATTGGCCCACCTCGCCCTGGCCACGGTCGCGCCGGGCGACGCGGTGCTGGTGCCGAATCCGGCCTACCCGATCCACCCCTACGGTTTCGTCATCGCCGGGGCCGACATCCACTACGTGCCGCTGGTGCCCGGGGTCGACTTCTTCGCCGAACTGGAGAAGAGCATCCGCGACTCCTGGCCGGTGCCGAAGATGCTGGTGCTGAACTTCCCCGGCAACCCGACGGCGCAGTGCGTCGAGCTCGACTTCTTCCAGAAGGTGGTCGACATCGCGCGCGAGCACGGCATCTGGGTGATCCACGACCTGGCCTATGCCGACATCGTCTTCGACGGTTATGTCGCGCCGTCGATCCTGCAGGTTCCCGGGGCCAAGGAGGTCGCGGTCGAGTCGTTCTCGCTGTCCAAGAGCTACAACATGCCCGGCTGGCGGGTCGGCTTCATGTGCGGCAACCCGAAGCTGATCGCCGCCCTGGCGCGGATGAAGTCCTACCTCGACTACGGCATGTTCACGCCCATCCAGATCGCGGCGATCACCGCCCTGGAGGGGCCGCAGGAGTGCGTCGGCCAGATCCGGGACATGTACTGCTCGCGCCGCGACGTCCTCTGCGACGGCCTCAGGTCGGCCGGCTGGGAGGTGGCCAGACCCAAGGCGACCATGTTCGTCTGGGCGCAGATCCCCGAGGCCTACCGCCATCTCGGCTCGCTCGAGTTCTCCAAGCTGCTGATCCGGGAGGCCAAGGTCGCGGCCTCGCCGGGCATCGGCTTCGGCGAATACGGCGACGACCACGTCCGTTTCGCCCTGATCGAAAACGAGCACCGCACGCGCCAGGCGGTCCGCGGCCTGCGCGCCATGTTCCGGCGCGGTGTCGGCGCCGCCTGAGGAGAAGCCCCAGTGAATCCGGTCAATGTCGGTCTGCTCGGCCTCGGCACCGTCGGCGGCGGCACGGTCAACGTCCTGCAGCGCAACGCGGCCGAGATCACCCGTCGTGCCGGGCGCGGCATCCGCGTCACCCATGCCGCGGCGCGGCACCTCGACGCCCCGCGCATCTGCGCCACCGACGGCATCGAGCTGACCGACGACCCGTTCGCGGTGGTGCGCCATCCCGAGGTGCAGATCGTCGCCGAGCTGATCGGCGGCGTCGACCTGGCGCGCCAACTGGTGCTCGAGGCGATCGCCCACGGCAAGCACGTGGTCACCGCCAACAAGGCGCTGATCGCCCTGCATGGCAACGAGATCTTCACCGCGGCGCAGGCGCAGGGGGTGGTGGTGGCATTCGAGGCGGCGGTCGCCGGCGGCATCCCGATCATCAAGGCGCTGCGCGAGGGGCTGGCGGCCAACCAGATCGAGTGGGTCGCCGGCATCATCAACGGCACCGGCAATTTCATCCTCACCGAAATGCGCGACAAGGGGCGCGAATTCGCCGACGTGCTGGCCGAGGCCCAGGCGCTCGGCTACGCCGAGGCCGATCCGACCTTCGACGTCGAGGGTATCGACGCCGCGCACAAGCTGACCATCCTCGCCTCGATCGCGTTCGGCATCCCGCTGCAGTTCGAGCGCGCCTACACCGAGGGCATCACCCGGATCACGCGCGAGGACGTCGCCTACGCCGAGGAGCTCGGCTACCGCATCAAGCATCTCGGCATCGCCCGGCGCAACGGCGCCGGCATCGAGTTGCGCGTGCATCCGACGCTGATTCCGGAGCGCCGCCTGATCGCCAATGTCGATGGCGTGATGAACGCGGTGCTGGTGATGGCCGACGCCGTCGGCCCGACGCTCTACTACGGCGCCGGCGCCGGCGCCGAGCCGACCGCCTCGGCGGTGATCGCCGACCTGGTCGAGGTGACCCGGGTGCTGACCAGCGACCCGGAGAACCGCGTGCCGCACCTGGCGTTCCAGCCCGACGCCATGGCCGACCTGCCGATCCTGCCGATCGACGCCATCCAGTCGGCCTACTACCTGCGCCTGCTGGCCAAGGACAAGCCGGGGACGCTGGCCGACGTCGCCCGCATCCTGGCTGAGCGCGGCATCAGCATCGAGGCGATCCTGCAGAAGGAGCCGGCCGAGGACGCCGCCGACGTTCCGGTTATCATCCTCACCCAGCGTGTGCGCGAGGGCGAGATGAGCAGCGCCATCGCCGCCATCGAGGCGCTCAACAGCATCAACGCGCCGGTCACGCGCATCCGCGTCGAAGCGCTCGACGCACACTAGCTGCCGGCACGCGGCCGCGACCCGGCCGCAGCACAAGGGGAAGAACATGGGCGACCGCTACACCGGGCTGATCGAGCGCTACCGCGACCGCCTGCCGATCGCCGACGACAGCCGGATCATCAGCCTGTGCGAGGGCAACACCCCGCTGGTGCGGCTGAACAACCTGCCGCGCGAACTGCAGCGCGACGTCGACATCTACGTCAAGTTCGAGGGGCTCAACCCGACCGGGTCGTTCAAGGACCGCGGCATGACCATGGCGGTCACCCAGGCGGTCGCCGAGGGCAGCCGGGCGATCATCTGCGCCTCGACCGGCAACACCTCGGCCGCGGCCGCGGCCTACGCCGCGCGCGCCGGCATCACCGCCTTCGTGCTGATTCCCGACGGCAAGATCGCGCTGGGCAAGCTGGCCCAGGCGATGATGCATGGCGCCGTGGTGATGCAGATCGAGGGCAACTTCGATGTCGGCATGCGGCTGGTCAAGGAGGTCGCCGCGGAGGCGCCGGTCACCATCGTCAACTCGATCAATCCGTATCGGCTGCAGGGGCAGAAGACCGCGGCGTTCGAGATCGTCGACACCCTCGGCCGCGCCCCCGACTACCACTGCCTGCCGGTCGGCAACGCCGGCAACATCTCCGCCTACTGGATGGGCTACAGCGAGTACCACGCCGACGGCATCGTCGCCCGGCGGCCGGTGATGTGCGGTTACCAGGCGTCCGGAGCGGCGCCGTTCCTGCGCGGGGCGATGGTCGACGACCCGGAGACCGTGGCCACCGCCATCCGCATCGGCCGGCCGCAGAGCTGGGACAAGGCGTGGGCCGCCAACCGCGAGTCCGGCGGCTGGTTCGACGAGTTCAGCGACGAGCGCATCCTGGGGGCGCAGAAGCTGCTGGCCCAGCGCGAGGGGATCTTCTGCGAACCGGCCTCGGCGATCTCCATCGCCGGGGCGCTGAACGACATCACCTCCGGGCGCATCCCCGCCGGCAGCACCGTCGTTTGCACCCTGACCGGCCACGGCCTGAAGGATCCGGACACCGCCATCGCCCAGTGCGCCGAGACCGTCTCCAAGGTCCCGGCCGAGATGGCCGCGGTCAAGCGCGCCATCCTCGACCGGCTCGGCTGACCGCGCACGGTGCTCGGCGACCAGGTCACTATCCGCCGCCGGCCGGAAACCGCCACCGTACCGCTGCCCGCCACGCTGCACCCGGTCCTGCGCCGGGTCCTCGCCCGGCGTGACCTGCACGATTCCGACGACCTCGACCTGGCCCTGGAACGGCTGCCCGATCCCGACGACCTCTACGGCTGCCCGGCCGCCGCCGCGCGCCTGGTCACGGCGCTGGAGCAGGGGACGCGCATCCTGATCGTCGGTGACTACGACGCCGACGGCGCGACCAGCAGCGCGCTGGCGCTGCGCGCCCTGCGCCGGTTCGGCGCCCGCGCCGTCGACTTCCTGGTCCCCAACCGCTTCACCAGCGGCTACGGCCTGACCCCGGAAGTGGTCGCGCTGGCCGCGGCGCGCGCCCCCGGTCTGCTGGTCACGGTCGACAACGGCATCAGCAGCCTGGACGGGGTCGCGGCGGCCAACGCCGCCGGGATCGACGTCATCGTCACCGATCACCACCTGCCGGGCGAGGTGCTGCCGGCGGCCTGCGCCATCGTCAACCCGCAGTGCGGGGCGCCCGGCTACCCCGGCCGCCAGTTGGCCGGGGTCGGCGTCATCTTCTACCTGATGCTGGCGCTGCGCCGGCGGCTGCGCGAGCGCGGCTGGTTCGCCACGCACGGCCTGCCCGAGCCCAACCTCGGCGAACTGCTCGACCTGGTCGCCCTGGGCACCGTCGCCGACGTCGCCCGGCTCGACCGCGTCAACCGGACGCTGGTCGCCCACGGCCTGCGCCGCCTGCGTGCCGGCCACGGCTGCGCCGGCATCGCCGCACTGGTGCAGATCGGCAAGCGCGACCTGCCGTACCTCGGTGCCAGCGACCTCGGCTTCGTCGTCGGCCCGCGGCTCAACGCCGCCGGCCGCCTGGCCGACATGAGCCTGGGCGTGCGCTGCCTGCTCGAGGACGATCCGGCGCGCGCGCTGGCGCAGGCCGGGGAACTCGACGCCCTGAACCGGGAGCGGCGCGAAATCGAGCAGGGCATGCGCCTGGAGGCCGAGGCGATGGTGGCCGGCATGGCGCTCGACGGCGAACTGCCGGCGGCGTTGAGCCTGTTCGATCCGACCTGGCACCAGGGCATCGTCGGCATCCTCGCCGGGCGGCTGAAGGATCGGCTGCACCGGCCGGTGGTCGCCTTCGCGGCCGCCGACGACGGCCGCCTCAAGGGCTCGGCGCGTTCTGTTCCCGGGGTGCACGTGCGCGACGTGCTGCAGGCGATCGCCGACCGCGAACCGGGCCTGATCGAGCGTTTCGGCGGCCACGCCATGGCCGCGGGGCTGACGCTGGAGGCCGCCGGCCATCCGCGTTTCGCCAGCGCCTTCGCCGCCGAGGTGGCGTGCCACGTCGACCCGGCCACGCTGCGCGGGGCGGTCGCCAGCGACGGCCCGCTGGCGGCCGACGAACTGACGCTGGAGACCGCGCTGGCGCTCGAGGCGGGCGGGCCGTGGGGACAGGGGTTTCCCGAGCCGCTGTTCGACGGCCGCTTCCGGCTGCGCGCCAGCCAACCGGTCGGCGCGGCCCATCTGCGCCTGCAACTCGCGCCGGAGGCGGGCGGGACTCCGGTCGAGGCGATCGCCTTCAACCTGCCCGCCGGCCTGGCCCTGGCCGCCGGCGCTACCCTCGACCTGGCGTACCGGCTGAACGTGAACCGGTACCGCGACCCACGGCTGCAATTGCTGGTGGAACATTTGACACCCGTAACGCAGGCATCCTGATTCGGCAAGGGAGTTATTGATGAGCAGTGATACCCGTTTCGGCGTCGGCCTCTACATCGACGCCGCCAACATCCAGTACAACGGCGGCTGGGGCATGGCCTACGACGTCCTGCGCGAGTTCGCCTGCCGCGACGGCGGCGTGCCGCTGCGGCTGAACAGCTACGTCACCTTCGACGCCGAACGGGCGCGGCGCGACAACGGCTACCGCTTCGGCGTCGAGCGCTTCCACAACGCCATCCGCGACATGGGCTTCAAGGTGATCGTCAAGGAGGTCAAGCGCTACCGTGACGACGCCGGCAACACCTTCGCCAAGGCCAACGCCGATCTCGACATGGCGGTCGACGCCCTGCTGCAGTCCGACGCCCTCGGCCGGGTGGTGCTGGCGACCGGCGACGGCGACTTCGTGCGCGTGGTCCAGGCGCTGCAGAACAAGGGCTGCCGGGTCGAGGTGGTCGCTTTCGACAACGTCTCGGCGGCGCTGCGCCGCGAGGTCGATTTCTTCCTCTCCGGCTTCCTGATCCCCAACCTGCTGCCGGCGCGCGAAGGCCCGGACAGCGTACCTTGGGGCGAGGTGGGGTCGATCGTGCGCGGTGTCTGCTACCACTTCAATCGCGACGGCGGTTTTGGCTTCATCCGCTACCTGACACATGCCGGCACCAACCTCTGGATCACCGACACCCGGCGCGAGGATTCGCCCTACGCCTCAGCCTTTTTCTCGCTCGCCGATCTCGACGACGGCGTCGCCCCGGAACAGCTGCAACGCCCGGAGACGGTGCTCGAGTTCCGTCTCGGCGAATCGCAGGTGAAACCGGGCGAGATGCAGGCCGTCGAGGTGTGCCAGGCGCAGGGGGTGGAAAGGATCCGCAGCGCGCCGCCGGGCCGGCAGCCGGTGCCGAACGGCAACCGGCCGACCGCCGGCGCCGAAGAGTGACCTGCCGCCATTGCGTCAGCGCACCCGGTGACGCCGATGCGACGTGCGCTGCTAGAATGATCTGAGCCACGGCAGAAGGAGGTGGCGATGAAGCGCCTGTTGGCCCTGCTGGTTCTGATCTGGTCGCCGCTGGCGGGCGCCGACTACGCCGAGGGGCTGGCCGCCTACGAGCGTGGCGACTACGCCGCGGCCCACCGGGAATGGCTGGCGCCGGCCGGGCAGGGGCATGCGCAGGCCCAGTACCGCCTCGGCGCGCTGTACGAATCAGGCCTGGGCGTGGCCCGGGACTTCAGCGAAGCGTCGAAGTGGTACCGGCGCGCGGCGCGGCAGGGGCACACGGTGGCACAACACATGGTTGGCCTGACCTATGCGTACGGTCTCGGTGTCCCGCAGGACGTGATTGCCGCGCACATGTGGCTCGACCTGGCCGCGGCCAACGGCGATATCAACGCCGGCCGCGCCCGCGACAGCGTCGCCGCCGGCATGAGCGCGCAGCAACTGGCCGATGCCCGGCGCCGGACGCGGGCGTGGCAGGCGACGCCGTGAGGCTTGGATCGCACTTTTTTGATCAAGGATAAAAGATAAAATACATATGGATATGGCGCATTCCAATAATCGACATTACTATATTTCAATGCCCGGAGCGGGTCGCCACCCCCTTTTTCCGGCCGGCCGCCCCGGCCGTCGGAGCGTCCGCTGCCACGACCACCACAAGGAAGCCGTCACCATGTCGCACCCCGCCAAACTGCCACTCCCAACCCGCTGGCTGCGACTGCTGCCACTGCTGGCCATCCTGCTGGCCGCGACCGGCTGCGCCCTGTCACAGAAGTACAGCAGCGTCAGCCACGACAACCTGGGGCTGTCGGCTGGCGATCTGGAGGCGCACGGCATCGCCTTCGTCAGCCCGTCGGCGATCACCGGGCGCGAAGAGGACAAGCCGGGTCTGGCGCTGATCTTCGCCCAGGTGCTGCGCGAACAGCGCCCCGGGGTGGCGGTGATGGGCCTGTCCGAGACCCTGGGACGGGTCAACGAGGCCGGCCTCGCAGAAGACTACTTCGGCATGTACGAGGACTACGCGGATACCGGGCTGTTCCGGCGCGAGGCGCTGGCCACGGTGGGCCAGGTGACCGGCCACCGCTATCTGGCGCAGCTGAAGCTCGCCTCGTTCGAGCAGGGCTCTTCGGGCCGTTTCGGCGCCCTGGGCTGGCGGCTCATCGACACCAAGCTGGCGCGGGTCCGGCTGTTCTTCCAGATCTGGGACAGCCGGACCGGCAGCATCGCCTGGGAAGGGGTCAACGAAATGGCCCTGTCCAACGAGCGCATCGAGGAGCAGCTGGTCACCTTCGCCAATGTGGTGCAGGCGGCCGCGCTCGACCTGATCCAGCGCCTGCCCTGAGCGGACTGTTCAGCGCCGGCGCGCTCGCGGGTTGACCCCGGATTCGCACCGGCGTCGCCGTTCCGACCGGCGCCGCCCGGAGCGCGTTCGGCGTCACATCCCGATGGAGAACATCTCGTCCAGGTCATGCCGCGAGAAGGCGCGGAACGACAGCATCGACTCGGTGTGGGTGATGCCCTCGAGCTTGACCATGTCGTGGGTCACCAGGTGGGCGAGGGCCTCGTTGTTCTCGACGCGGACGATGGCGACCAGGTCGTAGCGGCCGCTGACCGAGTAGACCTCGCTGATGCCGTCCAGGTCGGCCATCTTCTGGGCCAGGTCACCGATGTGGTGGCGGTCGGCATTGATCAGGATGATCGCGGTAACCATCGGCAGGACTCCGTGCTAGTGGATGGATTTGGTGCCGCTCTTCGTCGGCAGGGCGGGTTTGGGCGTCTCACTGACGATGGCCATGGGCGGCGCGTCGCCCTGGCGGTAGAGCGCCTGGCCCCAGGGCGACTCGACATGCCACTTGAGCAGGTCGAGGGCGCTCAGCGGATGGGCGATGTGGAAGCCCTGGGCGGCGTCGCAGCCCATCTCGGTCAGCAGGTCGATCGCCGCCTGGCTGTCGACCCCCTCGGCGATCACCTCCAGCCCCAGGCTGTGGGCGAGGTCGATGGTGGCCTTGACGATGGCCCGGTCCTCGACGTTGCGGTCGAGGTCGAGGACGAAGGACTTGTCGATCTTGACCTCGTCGACCGGCAGCCGCTTGAGGTAGGACATCGATGAGTAGCCGGTGCCGAAGTCGTCGATCGACAGCCGGATGCCCATCTCGCTCAGCTCCCGCAGCAGCTCGAGGACCCGTTCGGGGTCGTCCATCATGGCGCTCTCGGTCACCTCCATCTCGACCCGTGAGGGCTTGATGTTCCAGGCCTCGATCAGCTCGCGGATCTGGCCCAGCAGGTGCCGGTCCTGCAGGTTCCAGGCCGACAGGTTGATGGCGCTGACGATCTCCAGACCCATCTCCTGCCAGCGGCCGATCTGGTTGAAGGCGGCGTTGAGCACCCACAGCGTCAGCGGCCGGATCAGTCCGGTCTTTTCGGCCAGCGGCACGAACAGCTCCGGCGAGATCAGCCCCATCTGCGGGTGATTCCAGCGGATCAGACACTCGACCCCGATCAGCCGTCGCCGTTTCAGGCAGACCTTGGGCTGGAAGTGCAGCAGCAGCTGGTCTTCGCTGTTGAGGGCCGTGCGCAGGTCGCCGAGCAGCTTCAGGTCGCGCAGGCCATGCCGATTCAGGCTTGGGTCGTAGAGGGTGTACTCCATGCGCGTGCGGCGCACCGAGTGCAGGGCGACGTCGGCATGGCGCATCAGCGTGTCGGCATCGATGCCGTGTTCGGGGAACAGGGTGATGCCGAGCTGCGCCTTCATGTGCAGCGGATGGCCGTCGAGGTAGAAGGTGCGGTCGAGGGCGTCGTGGACCTGGTGGGCCAGCTCCTCGGCCCGGGAGGCGTCGCTCGGGGCGATCAGGACGACAAAGACGTCGTCCCCGGCGCGGGCGACGATCTCGGCCGTTTTCAGCCCTTTGAGCAGCACGTCGGCGGCCTGCTGCAGGATCATGTCGCCGAAATAGTGGCCCAGGGTGTTGTTGATCTCGTGGATGCGGTCGAGGCCGACCATCAACAAGGCGAAGGTGCGGCTCTCCTTCTGGCTGCGCTCGATCACCTGGTCGAGGCGATCGAACAGCAGGTTGCGGTTGGGCAGGCCGGTCAGGTCGTCGTAGTGGGCCAGGTACTCCAGCTCGGCGGTGCGCGTGCGAATACGTTCTTCGAGCTCGTCGCCGTAGCGACCCAGAGTCTCCTCGGCCTGCCGCCGCTCGCGGTTTTCGTCGCGCAGCAGCTGTTCCGACCGGATCAGCCGCCGGTTGAGGTAGAGGGTGTAGAAGGTCGCACCCAGCATCAGCAGCAACAGCAGCGAGGCGATCACGAACCAGTGCCGGTTCGCTTCCAGCAGATTGGCCAGGGTCACCCGGCCGAAGCCGGCATACGGCGGCGCCGCGATGGCGCGCAGCAGCTCGTGCACCGGCTGGTAATCGAGCGGCGTGGTCCACTCGATGGTGGCCCGGGCGATGTCGGCGCTCGGCGCGTTGTCGAACAGTGTGACCACCACCTTGCGCGCCAGCACATCCGGGGTGTGGCGCAGCTTGGCCAGCGGCCATTCGGGGTAGAGCGGCGTGCTGTGGGCGACCGGGTAGAACGCGGTCTGGCGCTGTTCGAGCACCTTCAGGCGACCGGTGGGCAGTGCCTGGTTGCCAGCCAACTTCTCGAGCATGCCGCTTGGCAGCACCCCGGCGTCGGCGCGGCCGTCCAGTACCGCCTCGATCACCGCCCACGCATCGTGGCCGGTGAAGTCGACTTCGTAATCACTGCCGGCCGCGATGCCGGAGGCGAGCAGGGCGTGCTGGGCCAGGTGCCAACCCGCGAATGAATCCTGGTCGAGGGCCAGCAACCGGCGCCCGGCGAGGTCCTCGAAATGGCTGATCTCGACGCGATCGCTGCGGGTGAAAACGGTCGTGGCGAGGATGTTGAGGGCGTGACCCTCGACCTTGCTGACCCGGGTGGCGATGCGGGTGGCGCCGTGTTCGACCTCGAGTTCGACATAAAGGGCGGGATCGGTAATGACGAAGTCGAGCCCGAGGGCGCCGTGGTCGACCGCATTGACCATGTCGTTGCGCGTCAGCGGCACCATCTCGAAGTGATGTCCGGGCAGAGACTCGTTCAACTGGCGGATGACCGGCGACCAGCGCACCAGTTCACGTTCCGCCGTGCCTTGCATCTGGATGCCGATGCGCACTTCGGCATGGTCCGCCCAGGCGGTCGCGAACGGCAGGGCGCAGCAGGCCAGCAGCAGTTGCAGGCGGCGGCGCGGCGGGATGCCGATCATGCCGCTGCCTCGACCCGGTTGCGGCCACCCTGCTTGGCCTTGTACAGCGCCTGGTCGGCGCGTCGCACCATCTCCACCGGCGACTGCACGGCAGGGTTGGGGTAGGCGACCGCCCCGATGCTGATGGTGATGCGCTCGCGGTCGAGTTGTCCGACCGCGGTGCCGATCAGGTTCTTGCGCACCTTCTCCGCGGTGGCCATGGCCTGTTCGAGATCGGTCTGCGGCAGGATCACGGCAAACCGGTTCTCGCCGAAGCGCGCGACCATGTCGGTCTTGCGGATCGATTTACGTAGCACCCCGGAGACCGTGGTCAGGACGACGTCGGCCATGTGGTAGCCGAAGCGGTCGGCGAACATGCGGAAGTGGTCGATGTCGACCATCAGCAGGGCGAGGTCGGTGCCGTAGCGCTGGGCGTCGTTGAAGTGGCGGTCGAGCTCGGTGGTGAAATGGGCGCGGTTGGCCACTCCGGTGAGCGGGTCGCGGATGGTCAGGTCGCGGATCCGGCGCTGCGCCAGGGCGTCGTTGAGAATGATCGCCACCTGGCGCGACAGATGCTCGAGCAGCACCATCTCCTCTGCCGGCGACGGCTGGGCGAAGCCGAGCAGCAGCAGTCCCAGCAGATCGCCGCGGTAGAGCAGGGGAAAGTAGGCCAGTTGCCGTGGCGTGACACTGCCGACGCCGAGGTGATAGGTGAAGCCGAGCGCCTCGCCGGGGTCGTCGACCACGCGGGGTTGACGCTCCATGGCCACCTGCCCGGGCAGGCCTTCGCCGATCTTGAGCGCGTCGAGACCGTCGAGGTCGAGCGCATGGGTGGCATAGGGGGTCAGGCGGTTGCTGCCTTCCTCGATCAGGTAGATGACGCCGAGGGCGGCGCGGGAGATGTCGACCACCTTGTCCAGCGTGCCTTGCAACAGCTCATGCGAACTCATGCTGAGTTTGACCAGCGACGAGAGGGCGGCGTACTGGGTGAGTCGGCGGTCGCGTTCGACTACTGCCTCGGCCATGCGGTTGAAGCCGGCACCCAGGCTTTCGAACTCGTCGCGGGTGGCGATTTCGGTGCGCACGCCGTAGTCGCCCTCGGCGAAGGCGTTCTGGGCGCCGACGATCGCCTTCAGCGGGCGCACGGTGTCGCGGTAGGCGAGATAGGCGATGCCCAGTGACAGCGCGATGCCGAGGGCGATGAAGCCGTAGACGTGGCGGTTGTTCAGGGCCAGATGACCGGCGATCCTGCCGTCGCCGGCCATCAGCATCAGCCCGCCGACCGGCTGGAAATCGCCGTTGAGGATCGGCTCGGCCAGCACGATCGTCCGCTGCCCACCCTGGTCGTCGATGTTGCTGAAGACCTGGCCGCCCTCGAGTGCGCGGTCGAGGACGCTGCTGATCCGGCTGCCGATCGGCAGCGGCTCATTCGGCAGGTTGGCGGTGGCGACCACGCGGTCATCCTGGACCAGGGCGGCGTAGGTGTTCTCGATGGTCAGCTGGTTCTGGATCTGCTGCAGCAGCAGCCGGTTGTCGTGCAGCAGCAGCACGCCGACCAGGGCGCCCTGGTCGCGCACCGGGGCGGCGATCACCTGGGCCAGGACCAGCGGCGGCAAATGGGCATAGCGCTGCGGATCCTCGCTGATGAACAGGTCGCGCGCGAGCAGTTCGGTGGTGATCAATCTTTCGCTCTGGCTGCCGAGGGCGCGCCCGAGCCCGGCGCCGAAATTGTAGTGGCCCCCCAGGGGCCCCTGCAGGCGACCGCGCACGGCGCCATCCCGGTCGACGGCGAACCAGAGGTCGACATAGGTCATGCGCTCCGCCTGACGCGCGAGCACCCGGTACAGGGCGGCGGCATCGTTCTGCGCCAGATGGGTGCTGGTGTCCGCGCCGTCGGCCGCCTGGATCAGGGCGATGCGGACGTCCTCGAGCGGCCGCCGATAGGCGGCCCAGGCGCTGCCGATGTTGGCCTCGAGGGCATGAAAAGTCTCATTTTCCAGGGTGTCGCGCATGGTCTGCTCGGTGATGACCAGCAGCCCACCCATGGGCAGGAACACCACCAGAGCGAAGGCGATCAGCGTCTTCCAGCCGAGCGAAAGGTAGAAGCGTTGCGGCCCCCAGATGACGCGGTAGACGTTGCTGCTGGAACTCACCTGGGCGCGGATCCTCGTGCGGTCCGTCCCGCGCGCCGGGCGCGGGCAGGCTGCCCGACGTCACGTGCGACGGGTAATCGTAATTCTACGCGCAGGGCAAAGGGTGGGGAAGGGAACGCCGGCGACGGGGCGGCCGCGAGCCGCCCCGTCGCCGGCGTGGAGTGTCGGTCAGCCGGTGGTTTTCGCCGCGCTCAGCGGGCAGGTGCGGATGCCGAACAGGGTGTAGGCGGGGCACCAGCGGAACAGCCCGGTGGCCAGCGGGACGACGCCGATGTAACCCCAGACCGGGATAACGTTCATGACGGTCAGGGCGATCAACGCCAGACCGACGACAATGCGCAGTGCGCGATCAATTCCACCTACGTTCTGCATCTCAGCTCTCCTGTGCGAAAGGGTTCACGGGCCACCGGGACCAGCCCCGGATGGCGCGCATTGGAGCACGCCCGCGGGCCCGCATCAGTAACAAGGTCACACAGTGGCGGCGAGCTGGTCGATGGCGTGACGGTCGCGCAGCTCGATGCGGCCGCGGTGGAGGGCGACCAAACCGCGGTGCTCGAGATCCTTGAGCAGCCGGCTGACCACTTCGCGCGCCGTGCCCAGCTCGGCGGCCAGCTCCTGGTGGGTGGCGACGATCACGCCGTCGGGGTCAGCGCTGTCGCGCAGACGGGCGGCCAGGCGCAGGTCCATACGGCCGAAGGCGACCTCCTCGACCAGCACGATCAGGTCGCTGATGCGCCGCGCGTAGACGGCGAAGACGAACTGGCGAAAGGCGGCCGATTCGGCCACCAGGGTCTGAAACAGCGGGTTGCCGATGACCACCGCGCGCACCTCGGTCTCGGTCACCCCCTCGGCCGGGTAGCGCTGGCCGGCCAGCAGGCAGGTGGTGGTCAGGATGCAGGTCTGACCGTCGCCGACCCGGTAGAGGGTGATCTCGCGCCCGCTGCTCGAGACCTTCTGCACCCGCACCGAGCCGTCGAGCACCAGCAGGTAGTTGCTGCAGGCGTCGCCGTCGTGGAACACGGTCGCCCCGGCCGGCAGGGTGACCGGGCGCGCCGCGGCGGCGAGCCGACGGCGTGGCGCCGGTTCCAGCGCCGCCAGTTCGGGAAAGCGGTCGAGCCAGGCGTCGTCGACCCGGTCCACGGCCTGGGCTCAGAGCCTGTGAAAGAATCGCCCGCCGTCGCGAGATGCCGCCTGGGCGTCTCTGGCAAGGCGCGGGGGTGCACGGCGCGCTCGCACCGCTACGTAAGCGCTTTTGGGGGTCCCCGCAACGCCGCCAGAGGCGGTCAGGGGGCGTCGCAGCAGGCGTGGTGATTGTTTCACAGGCTCTCAGGCCGGGCTCGCCGCCGCAAAGCGCTGCTGCAGCGCCTGTCGCTGCAGGTAGGCTTCACGGGCGATGCGGACGTCCTCGAGGAACAGCGGCAACTCGGCGAAGTGGAGCGCCTGGGGACCGTCGACCAGGGCCTTGCTCGGCTCCGGGTGGAAGTCGACCAGCACCATGTTGGCCCCGGCGATCACCCCCTGGGCGGTGGCGTTGAGCACGTCGAGGATGCCGTCCGGGTCGGCGTCACGGGTGCCGACCGAGTGCGACGGGTCGATGCAGACCGGCATCCGCGTCAGCCGCTTGACCACCGGGACCTGGGCGAAGTCGACGAAATTGCGGTGCGGGTCGCCGAGGTTGGTCTTCATGCCGCGCAGGCAGAAGATCACCCGCTGGTTGCCCTCGCTGGCGAGGTACTCGGCGGCGTTCAGCGACTCCTCGAGGGTGATGCCGAAGCCGCGCTTGAGCAGCACCGGGAACTCGTTCTGCCGGCCGACCAGCTTGAGCAGCTCGAAGTTCTGGATGTTGCGCGTGCCTATCTGCAGCATCACCCCGACCGGGTCGCCGGCCGCGCGCAGCGCCGCCTGGATCTCGTCGACGTGGCTCTCGTGGGTCACCTCCATGGCGATCACCTTGATGCCGTAGTTGCCGGCGAGCTCGAAGACGTAGGGCAGGCAGCTCTTGCCGTGGCCCTGGAAGGAGTAGGGGTTGGTGCGCGGCTTGTAGGCGCCCATGCGGGTGCAGACCTGGCCGTGGTCGCGCAGGACCGCCAGCATCCGCTCGACATGCTCCGGGGTGTCGACGGCGCACAGGCCGGCGAACACCTGCAGCGTGTCCTGGCCGAAGCGGACGTCGTTGTACTCGAACGCGGTCGGCCGGCGGTCGTTCTTGTGCCGGCCGAGGACGCGGTATTCGCGCGACACCCGCACCACCCGCTCGACTCCCACCAGGGCGGTCATGTCGTCGATATCGAGCGACACGGTGTCGCCGATCAGGTAGACCTCGGTGACCATCTGCTGCGCGCCCTGGACGTGGTGCACGCGCGCCTCGATGCTCGGCAGGTGGTCGAGGTAGTCCATCAGCTCGCGGTAGGGCTCGCTGCCGGGCTCGAGGTTGGGGTCGAGGATCAGGATCATCGTTCGGGTTCCTTGGCGGGCGGACGGTCGGGGTCGCGGTAGCGGCGGGTCAGGTCGCCGTAGGCGTCGACCCGGCGGTCACGGAAGAAGGGCCAGATGCGGCGCAGCGCTTCGGTGCGTCCGAGCGGCAGGTCGGCCACCAGCACCTCGGGCGCCGCGCTCGACGCCTGGGCCAGGAACTCACCCTGCGGCCCGCAGACGAAGCTGTTGCCCCAGAAGTCGATGCCGGGACCGGTGCCGGCGGGGTCGGGCTCGTGGCCGACGCGGTTGGTCGCCAGCAGCGGCAGGTGGTTGGCCACGGCGTGGCCGCGCTGGACCGTGATCCAGGCCTCGCGCTGGCGCGCCTTTTCGGCGTCGCTGTCCGGCGGATGCCAGCCGATGGCCGTCGGGTAGAGCAGCACCCTGGCGCCGGCCAGGGCCATCAGGCGCGCCGCTTCCGGGTACCACTGGTCCCAGCAGACCAGCACCCCGAGCCGGCCGAGACTGGTGTCGATCGGCTGGAAGCCCTGGTCGCCCGGGGTGAAGTAGAACTTTTCGTGAAAGCCGGGATCGTCGGGGATGTGCATCTTGCGGTAGGTCCCGGCGAGCGTGCCGTCGCACTCCAGCACCACCGCGGTGTTGTGGTAGACGCCGGCGGCGCGGCGCTCGAACAGCGTGGTGACGATGACCACGCCGAGTTCGGCGGCCAGGGCGCCCAGGCGCGCCGTGGTCGGGCCCGGGATCGGCTCAGCCAGATCGAAGGTCGCCACCTCCTGGGCCTGGCAGAAGTAGCGCGACGGATGCAGCTCCTGAAACAGCAGCAGGCGGGCGCCACCCGCGGCCGCCGTGCGCGCGCCCTGTTCGGCTCGCCCCAGGTTGGTCTCGATGTCGGCGGCGGCCTGGTGCTGGACCAGGCCGACCCGCAAGGTCTCGGTGACGTCGTTCACGGCCGTTTGCTCAGACGGGGGAGGGGGATGTTAGTGTACTGCTTCACTCTTGGAGGTACATTCAGAGCCCCCCGAAAGTGCCAGGACAAGGCGCGGTGCGCAGGCAATGGCCCGGTCCTTGTCCAGCACCGCAACGCGGTCATGGTGCTTTCGGGGGG
>Ga0326597_10001265_pt1 | contig 41399 bp, 33 predicted proteins | sample RVTome_12_FD_203789 | JGI IMG/M metagenome (GOLD analysis project Ga0326597, IMG submission 203789) | Soil microbial communities from uranium-contaminated site in the Upper Colorado River Basin, Wyoming, United States - RVT100D185 | ecosystem: Environmental > Terrestrial > Soil > Contaminated >... | reverse complement strand
AAGAAGAAGAAGTCGGGCGACTGCATCTTGCGCGCCGTCGAGAACGGAATGATGACTTCGGTGGCGTTGGCATCGCGGCCGAAATCGAACATGCTGGCCGGCCTCTCCTCCACCACGCCCACGATCCTGAAGCTTCGGTTGTTGAGAAGGATCTTCGTGCCCGTCGGGTCGCTGTCCAGATGGAGCTCGCTGATGGCCCCTTCGTTGACGAGGCATACCTGGTGCGCGTTTTCCTCATCGACGCTGGTGAACTGCCGGCCGATGACCACGCTGCGGTTTTCAATCTCGTGCCATGTGGGCCAGATTGCGGTCGCCCCCACGCGGCGGGGCTTCTCATCGCGATAGGCCACCGTGACCCCCTGCACCGTCGTCAGCGGCGTGAATTGCTTGATGGAAGGACAATGCTTCGCCAACTCCTCGAGCTCTTCGGGCTTGAGCCGAATTTCCTGCCACGTGTACTGATTCTCGGGCGCTTCATCCGGCCAGTCGGGCCCGATGAACACCTTGTTGGCGCCGAAGGATTCGAACTCCGTGAGCACCTTGGTCTTGAGCCCGGTCAGGGCCGCGATCACCGCCGTCACCGACGCCACGCCGATGATGATCCCCAGCGAGGTCAGAAACGATCGCAGCTTGTTCGCCCAGATCTGACTGAGCGCCAGCACGATCGTCTGCACCAGGAATATCGGGTTGAGAAGCACGGGGGTTGTGGGTGTGTGGGTGTGTGAGTGTGTGAGTGTGTGAGTGTTGCGTTTTGGAGCACGGGGTCCGGCCCGGCGGGACGCAGGGCGTCCCCTTTCTACATTTCTGCGTTTCTGCGTTTGCGCGTTTGTGCGTTTGTGCGTTTATTTTGAGCTCAGCATCGAAACCATGCGCTTCAGGTGCTCCAGGTGAATGGGGTCTTTCTCGCGCGGCAGGTCGGAGGCGACGTTGCCATCGCGCAGGCGGATGATCCGCCGCGTCGCCGCCGCGACATCCTCCTCGTGGGTGACGATGATGATCGTCTGCCCCTGCGCGTGCAGCCCGCGGAACAGCGCGATGATCTCCTGCGTGGTCTGCGAGTCGAGGTTGCCGGTGGGTTCATCCGCCAGCAGGATCGTCGGCTTGTTGACGAGGGCGCGGGCGATGGCGACGCGCTGCTTCTGCCCGCCTGAGAGCTGGTTCGGCCGGTGCTTGACGCGATCGGAAAGCCCCACCCGATCCAGCGCTTCGCGGGCCCGCTTGTGCCGGCCGATCCATCCGCGCTTGGCATAAATCAGCGGCAGCTCCACGTTCTTCTGCGCGCTCTGCCGCGACAGGAGCTCGAAGGACTGGAACACGAACCCGATTTCCTCGTTGCGCACGTTCGCCAGCTCCGAGGCCGACATGCGGTCCGTCCTTCTGCCTGCCAGCCAGTATCTGCCCGAGGTCGGCCGGTCGAGGCAGCCGAGAATGTTCATCAGCGTGCTCTTGCCCGAGCCCGAGCTGCCCATGATCGCCACGAACTCGTTGTCCTCGATGCGCAGGTTCATCCCGCGCAGGGCGTGAATCCGCTCCACGCCCACGCGATAGATCTTGCGGAGATCTTCGACGACGATGCTCATGACGACCGGCCTTCCGCGCCCGCCGCGACGGTCTCGCCGTCCTCCTGCGTGGGGGCCGCCGGCGCGCCATCCTTCGGCTTGACCGCGTCCAGCTCGATGTCGCGCACGGGATCGTTGTGCTTGATCGTCAGCAGCACCTTGTAGGGGCCGGTGACGATCGAATCGCCTTCGGAAAGACCTTCGCGGATGACCGTGTGCGTGTAATCCGACGCGCCCGTCTTCACCGGCGAAGCGATCGCCTTGCCGTTCACCACGCGATACACCACGCGGATGGCGCGCTTGGAGCGATCGACGATCGGATTCTCGATCACCTCCTGCGCCAGATCATCAACCTCGCGATCGACGACCGACTGGCTGGGCACAAGCAGTCCTTCGTGGGTGGCGACTTCGATGTCGGCGTTGGCGAGCAGGCCGGACTTCACATCGTCGCGGCCGGCGAGATCGAGAAAGATCTCGGTCTCGAAATAGCCCGTTCCATCCTGCGAGACGGTGCGCTGCAGGGCAACGCGATCGACCACGCCGTTGAAAACGACATCGTCGCCGAAGGCGATCATGCGGATCTTGGCGGTCTGGCTTTCCTTCACCTTGGCGACGTCCGATTCCGCGACTTCCGCGATCATCTTCATGCGCGAGAGGTCGGCGATGGTCATGATCACCGTGCCGGGATTGTTCATGGTGCCGGTGACGACGCGCTCACCGACTTCCGCGTTGAGCGCGGTGACCCGGCCGTCGATCGGCGATTCGATCACGGTGTTGCGCAGGCCTTCTTCGGCGAGCTTGATCTCGGCCTCGGCCTGCTTCACCGACGCCTGCGACTGGAGAATCTGGGCATCGGCGGAAGCCAGCGCGGATTCCGATGCGGAGATCACGGTGTTCGATGCCGCGATCTGGGTGCGCGAATCCTCGACGCGCTCGCGGGCCAGCTCGATCTCGGAGAGCGCGATGTCGCCGCTGTCATAGAGCTCCTGCTTGCGCTGCAGGTTGCGCTGGGAGAATTCCAGGTTGGTGAGAAAGCCCTTGTGGCGCTCGAGCTGCTCCTGCATCTGGGCCTCGGTGCGGGCCCGCGCGGCCTCAGTCGCTCGCTGCGATGCCTGGGCCGCCTCCAGCGATGCGTTGGCGGCATCCAGTCGCGCCAAGAGGTCGCGATCATCCAGCCGCACCACCACATCGCCCTTCTTCACCTCCTCGCCTTCGCGGAAGGGAAGCGCGATGATCTCAGCCACGATTGTTGCGCTGATTTCGACTTTGGTATTGGGCTCGATGCGCCCGGGGGCGGGGATGGTCTCGGTCAGTGTGCGCATCGCAGCCGGCTCCATCCGCACGGCCGTGCCGATCGGGGATGCCCCAAACCCCGGCAGCTTGTCCTTGATCACAGGTGCCAGCAGCAGTGCGCCGCCGCCGACCAGAATCACAAGCGATACCACAATGATCAGGACAATCTTCATGCCCGGTATACCCCAAACGTCTGCGGATGAACCGCCGGTGCCCGGCGGAAGGGAGCAGCAATCTTATTAGCCCCCGGCCAGTTGGGGTTTCAGGTCCGAAAACCGGATGGCTCATTCCTCCCATCAGCGCAAAGCCCATGCCGTGCACGGCATGGGCTTTCATTTCGCAGCCGACTACTCACTAATCACTTCCCTACGTGATCGTCATGATCAGCGAGGTTGCCACTCCCACCAGTCGTCTGCCTGCGGGGTCAATCAGCCACAGCCAGTCGTCGAAGAGGAACTCCAGACGAATCGCCAAGAGCGCGATGCGCCCCATGACGGTGTAGCCGAAGGAAGCGCCGAAGGTGATCATCAGCACCCAGATGCCCACGCGGGCTGTCTTCCCGAACACTCCCTTGTGCTCGATCGAGAAGAAGAAATACACAAGGCACGCCAGGACGCCCAGGATGATGGTGATGTTGGCCAGAGATTCCCAGAAGAAGATCACGCCGCCTTCGCGCTCAACCAGTGGAATGATCACGTTGTTGATCTGAGCCACGAAGTCCGCCTGCATGTGCGAGAACAACCGCAGCCCCGCCGTGGTGCCGATGATGTACGCCAGCGGCCAGCGCGCGATCCATGCTCCCTTCGGGGCAAGCCGCCACAACAACATGATGCCGAGAATCAGCGGCACAAGATAGAGCCACCGCGCGTAGCCCTGTTCCAGCGGCAGGTCCGGCATCGCCCAGTCCTTGATGGGCGGCGGAAAAAGCTTGCCAAACAGGTTCGGCACGATCGTCGTCCAGAAACCCACCACCATCCAGTACGCCGCCGATACGCCCACCACCACGGCCTCGGCGAGCCGGTACAGCGGGTTGTCCTTGTAAAGAAACGAAAAGATCGCCAAGGTGAAAATCGCCGCCACCCACAATCCCAGCGTGTGCCGGAAACTGAAGCGGATGTCCGCCTGCTGCGGATCGGTGGCCTCGGCCTCGTGAAACATCCGAGGGGCCACGCGCTCCGACTCGGTCCATTCGATCGTGTCGGTTCCCGGCAGCCGCTCCGACGCCTCCGGCGAATCCGCGGGCACCCAGCGCTCGATCATTCGACCGGTGGGCTCGCCATCGGTATAGGTCTCTGCAATGTCGTCGACGCGCACGAATTGCTTTTCGACGAGGCGCTCATACGCCAGCCCCATGTTCCCCTGCGATGTGCGCAGGATCAGCCATGCTCCGGCCAGCACAAGCACCACCGTCCAGATGAGGGTTTCGGTCTTCACGCCTGCATCCCCCGGTGTCGCTCGACAAAGAAGATGATGTTGCCACCGATGATCAGTACGATCATGAGCAGGTGGGCGATGAGCTGTGGTCCCATCCGGCGGAGCGCCTCGGTGTACTTGGGATCAAGCGCCTGGTCGCCCTCCGCGTTGGTGATGTGCCTGGGGTAATGATCCATCACCAGCTTCTCGTACTCCGCCGCGCCCTTGATGGCGCCGAGAATCCCCTTCATCTGATTGGGAATGTAGGGGTACATCTGGGGCGCCTGCACGCCGGTGCAGCCGCCTACCAGGATGATCTCTCCGGGGTACGCGGTCGAAGCGTACTGCACCCACTCCTTGTTGCCGGGGTATCCCGCGCTCACGTTGATCACCAGATCGCAGTCGCGCACGCTGTCCACGCCCTGCATCATGGGAATGTTGTTGATGTTCGTGCCCGCATCGTCCGTGGTGTACAACTCCTTGAGGTCGGTGACCACCACGCGGATGACGCCTTCGTTGCCCGGCTTGAACCCCAGGTTCACGTAATCCACGCCGTACCGCAACTCCGGAAAGTCCGGCCGAATCACCTTGTTGATCGCCTCATCGATCATCTGCGGTCCGACCGGCCACAGCGCCATGAAGTACATCTTGTGCTTCTTCATCGCGCAGTGGTAGGTGAACGCCGTCGCCATCGGGCCCAGCTCGCCTTCGCTGGCAGGATCGAAGTCGAAGGGCAGCAGGATCTTCGAACCCTCCGGCAGCTTGTCGATCTCGTCGAACACCGCTTGCGCCATGGCGCTGGCTTTTTCCGGAAAGGTCGTCTGCAGAAGGATCGGCACCGCCACCGACAGCAACATCAGCAGAAAGATCCAGCGCCGATCCAGGGTTTTGAAGAACTCAAACATCGATTACTCTTTCGAACCCAGGTAGGAACGATCGACGCCCAGAATCACCTTCAGCGACGTGGACACGATCCCCAGCGCGATGCCGATCATGATGGCCCGCATCCCCGCCGTATTGAACACCGACATGATCGTGACCGTCATGTTCTCGATTCGAAGCCCGGAGATCGGGCCGTCGGGATCGATCCAGTCCGTCATCCACACGCCCGCGAACGTGCGCCCCAGCAGAATGATGAACGCCGTGCCCAACAGCAGGATGGCTTCGATGTTCTTGGCGCGGAACGCGCGAAACGCCGCCGACGCCACATAGAACGCCAGCAGCGCGAACATGGTGGCCGTCAGGGGCTTGAAGGCATACTCGTACAGCCACCCGAACGGGCTGTCCACCGAGCGGTATTCACCCGACCAGGAGGAGTTGGGGTGGGCTTCCATCGGCGGCACATCCCACTTCACCAGCCCGACATACAGCATGACGATGAATGCAACCAGCGTGACGATTGAATAACCGAATCCCGCCTGTTTGTCCGACACCTTCCGCAGGTGCACCTTCAGCAGGTTGCCGCCGCCGAGGATGAACGCCACGCCCGCCAGAATGTCGAACCAGATCGACGCCTTCTCACCCCAGTCCAGAGTGAATGGGATGAACGACGCGATGATCAGCACGATCCCGCCCAGCGCCGTAATGAGGAGAGGAATGGTTCGCTTCATCCGGGAATTCCGACCGGGCCATGCCCGCCGCCGTCAGACCAGCAGCCGCTCCGTGAGATAATCAAGCATGTTCATCATCAGATACGCGCCGTCATCCATTTTCGCGAAGGTCGCGATGATACAGCCGATCACCAGAAACGCCGCCACCATCACCTTGCCCATGTCCTGGCCTTTGAGCGAGCCCAACTGGTCAGGCTCACCCGACAGGTAGGCCGAGGCCGCGAAGAACTCCTCGCCGATCAGCGTGTAGTCGCATGATGCGACGAAGAAGGGCAGTTGCGCCGGCTGCGCAGTCCCCGCCACCTGAATCGCGCCGATCGAGTTGCCCGTCTCCGCCAGGATCAGCGACTCCGCGAAGAACGATCCCATGTAGAAGCACGCCGCCGGCTTCGTTCGCACCATGAATCCCGTCAGGTACGCGACGTACCCGAACTGTTCATCCGTCACGTAGTAGATGCGGTCTTCGTTGTAGGCGTCTGGCCGGCCGGCTGTCAGGTACGCCGCCTGCACTGTTTCCCGCGCCGCCGTCATCACCAGCGAGCGGCTGGTGGGAACCTCGATCTTCGCGTCGTATTCCGCCGCGGTCTTCGCCACCCGCGCCAGGATCGTGATGCCCGCGATCGTCTGAATGTCGTTCATGTCCTGGATGCCGGGGATGAACATGATCGACCGCCCCATCTCGGTGGCCCGGCCCACCGCCTCCTCCACCGCCTCCAGGCCCGCGATCTTGCGGATCTTGAGGGCTTTGCCCTTCCGCGCCTGCAGGATGTAATAGATGATCGACCCGCAGATGACGATGTGAATGACGAGCAGCCAGAACCGGTCCCACATGAAGTAGTCGGCCGTGGACCTTTTGAACTTCACCCACCCGCTCAACGCGGTGTCGATGGGTCCCGTCGTCTGCGCAGCCGCCGAACGCGAGCCGTCCCTGCCCACCGACACGATCCGATATTCGTATGCCGAATCCGCATCGACAGTGGTGTCGATGAACTTGCGCGCCGCGGGCGGAACATCCACCAGTTTTTCGAAGGAGCCCGAAGCACCCGCAGCCCGCGAAATCTCAAATCCATCAATGGCCGCGACCTCACCAGGTGGAGTCGGCGGGAATTCCCATCGAAGCCGCACCGCTGTGTCCGTGTGATCGCTGACCTGGTCGGCCTCCAGGTGAGTCGGCGCTTCCACGGCTGCCTGGCCCAAGGCGCTCATCGAAACCGTCATCGCCGCCGCCACCATCGCTGCGACGACTCCATCGATTCTCAGCGGCATGCACTTCATCCTTCGATCAGTTCCACGTTCGCCCTCGGAATCACCACACTGTCCCCGGAATCGAGCCGGACTTCAAGTACGCGCGCCTTCGAGCCCGATTCCAGCACCGCCGGCTGGCCCGGCAACCCCGCAACCTTCCCGATCAGCCCGAACCACGGGTCGCGGATGATCCGGACCGGACGGCCGATCGTCAACTGGCCCGGGTCAAACTTCTCTTCGGCCAGACCGGCCGCATCTTCTTGAACCGGAACGATGATTTCAGGCCGCATCACCCCCGCCCGGATCTGCGTCGCCCCGTTCACAGATGCCTCACTGCCCTCCAGCGAGTGCAGCAGCCGGAACGTCCGCTCCGCCATGGCGATTTCGCCGAATCCTTCCGTCACGATGATGGTGATGCCCTTCTGCTCGCTGCCGGTGATGGCCACCCCCAGGTCGTATCCCAGAAACTCCTTCAGGTCGTGATCGTCGATTCCGCCCGAAACGATCGCAGCCGCGCCGACCTTCACCGCCTGCTCGATCGCCTCCGCCGTCACCCGCGCCCCGCCGATCACCACGCCTCCTCGCATCGAGTCCTTGATCAGGTCCTCGTGCAGCTCCTGCGTGTGGTCTTTGCACGCCATGACGATTCGGCCGAAGGTCTCGCCCCCGATCCCGAAGATGCCCTGAATGAAGCTGACCTCCGCTTCGACGATGCACCCCTCATCCGGAATGATCTCGACGACTGTCCCAGCCATGTAGGCCAGCACCTGGACCGGAATCGGCGCGCCGCGGATGATCATCTGGCCGGTGACATCGGAGATGTTCTCGATCGTGCCTTCGTGCTTGCTCTTGTACTCGTTCTTGAACAGCCCGAAGATGCCCTTGCTGTGGGCCAGAGGCTCGCCGATCGTGATGCGATCGCCCTGTTTCTTCAGCAGGCACTCCCGCACATCCGCGGGCGGCAGCGAGAGGATGTTGGCGAGGTTGACGGGCGTGATCTCGCCCGGCATGAAGGTCTGCGCGACGATGTCCTTCGCGGACACCTTCTGCCCCTGCTTCACGAGCACCTCGCCCGCGATGGGCAGCACGCGGCGAACGCGGTGCGTCGTGCGGGCAGTGACCTTGAGTCCGGGTGTGTATGCCTGGGCCATGAAAGTTGAGTGGTGAGATCGAAATCAAAGCCCACGGATTGCAATCCGTGGGCGTTCGTAAAGGTACCAAAGAGTCACGCAACTGCAACCGCCTCGCGCTTCATCTCCGGATACATCCCCAGCGCCTCCACCCACTTCGCCATCATCCTTCTCCCCTGCTCGCGGTCCTCGGGCAAACGCAGGGGACGGCCGCGGGCGTCGAGGATGATCCCGACCGTTCCGCCCTTCACCGTGCGCTCGATGCGCTTGCCCGGCCCCGCGCCGAAGTCGAAACCCCGCGCCGGCTCGATCACTACGTTTGCGGTTTCGCCGTCGGCCAGGGGGATCAGTTTGACGTCGCCGTAGAGCATGTCACCGGAGTCACCCTCACCCCCGGCCCCTCTCCCGGAGGGAGAGGGGAGTCGCTTGATCTCATACGAGAAACACGGCCGGCCTACCTTGCCGGCACCGGGGGCGCCCTTGGCCGCGATGCAGGTGCCGAGATAGATCAGGCAGTCCTTCTCGAAGACTTCCAGCGATGCCTTGGGATGCACCTCCGCCAGCACACCCAGGTGCGGCATCATGAAGATCGAATCCTTCGCCAGCGTCGTAAACCCCTCGGGCTCGAAGGCATCGATCAGGAGCATCGCCGTCTGATTCATCCGCGGTGCGTGCGAGAGAACACCACCCGACGCCACCAGCAGATCCAGCTTCATATTATCGACGATGGTCTGACCGCTCGCCAACTGCGTAAACGTGTCGCCCACGGTGCGCTGCTGCTGCACTCCCTTCAGCGTTGTCGCGAATTCCTTGTGCTGGATATACGCCAGCCGCAATGCCTCCCGCGCCACCGCCTGCTCGAAGATCAGCGCCTCCTGCGTCTGCGGAATCGTCGTCGGCCGGATCATCTTGTTCTTCACGCGATTGCGTAGTTCGCGCTCATCCATGATCTTCGGATCGAGGTGAACCCAGCGCAGGATGTTCTTCATCCCCGTCTCGGCGCACACGTTGCTGATCGAGTACGACATCCCGAGGTTGGCGCTCACGGTGCGGTTGAACACCGTCTCGCCCGGCTCCTTGCCCTCGAACACCGAGAACACATCCGTGGTCGCCCCGCCGATATCGACACCCACCACGTTGATCTTCTGCATGCGTGCGATGGTCTGCAGAATGTTTCCCACCGCGCCGGGAGTGGGCATGATGGACGCGTGCGTCCACGACATCAGCTTGTCGTAGCCGGGCGCGTGAGCCATCACGTGCTCGAGGAAAAGATCATGGATCGCATCCCGCGCCGGTCCCAGGTTCTCGCGCTCGAGTACCGGCCGGAGGTTCTCGACCGTCGCCAGATCAACCGCTTCCCCCTTGAAGGCATCCTTGATGGCCTCGCGAGCATCGGTGTTGCCTGCGTAGATGACGGGCATGGTGTAGCGCCCGCCGAAGCGCGGCTGGGGCTTCGCCGGCGCGATCAGTTCGGCGATCTGCACCACCTGTGTCGTGTTCCCGCCATCGGTCCCGCCCGAGAGCAGAATCATGTCGGGGCGGAGATCGCGGATGCGCTGGATCTGCTCGTGCGGCCGGCGCTTGTCATTGCTGGCAATCACATCCATCACGATCGCGCCCGCGCCCAGCGCCGCACGCTTGGCGCTCTCCGCCGTCATCTGCCGCACCACGCCCGCGACCAGCATCTGCAGGCCACCGCCCGCGCTCGAAGTGGAGATATAGATGTCGCTGCCGGTGTTGCCATTGTGCGGATGGATCAGCCGGCCGTTCTCGATGAACTTCTTCCCGGAGAGATCTTCCAGTTCATTGATGGCGTTGAGGACGCCCATGGTGACATCGGCGAAGGGGGCTTCGACGGTGGTGGGCGCCTCGCCGCGGTGAGTCTGGCGGTACTGGCCATCCACGTACTGAATGAGGATCGCCTTGGTGGTGGTCGATCCGCAGTCGGTGGCGAGGATGACCTTGATCTGGTCGGGCGTAAGGTCGAGTGGAGGCATGGAGTGGTGAGCGAGGTGAAAAGAACGATCAGGTTAGCCGCCGGGCTCGTCCCGGCGGGCTTGCCGGGCTCTTGTAAGGCGCTGGTCGTAAGGGATCGCCGCGATCCTTAGCGGAAAGTCCCCATCCTACGCGAATGCAGCGTCCCCGGCGCGACCACCGGTCGCGGCTTTATGGCGATGACGATTCCGAATCCGATTTGTGCGTTTGCGCGTTTGTGCGTTGCCGCTTTGCGGGACCTTCGGTGAGGTGCGTTTGTTCCCGTTCCACCGCCTCCGCCTCCAGTTGCTCGATCCGCCGGCAGATGTGATCGATCGACCCGCGCTTCTCCAGGAATGACGCGAAGTTGGTGTAATTGCCGTACATCTCCGGCGGCAGGATCGCCCACGCCGCGGGTCCCATCACGTGCATCATCTGGGCCGTGATGAAATTGAGCGGCCGCGACATCTCCAGCGTGAAAATCGCGGGCGTGGTGAGATGACGCTTGACGATCTGCCTGCTCAGCCAATCGACCGGCGCCTGCTCCGCCTCGGTGGGCTTCACCTCGCCCGGCGGATCGACCGCGAAGGCGTGCCTGAACCATGATCGGATGCTCATGGCTGCGAATTCCCTTCTTCGCGCGCCGAAGCGAGGCGCTCTCTGATCGCCGCGATGGCGCGCTCGGCATGTTCATCGAAGAGCAGGTGCACACCCTGCCACGCGTCGAATCGCGATGGCACCGCGCGGCGGGAGAGATAGCCGCCATGCTCATCGTGCAGAAACCGCCGGACATCCTTCCACTCGATCCGTCGCCCCCGGATGGGGTGCTGCGCTGTCAGACCTTTCATGTCGATCTCGAACGAACTGGGCAGGAAGAACCGGTTGAGGGCGAGGAAGAGAACCGCGAGCGAGCCCGCGCCCGCGACAATGCTGAGCCCAAGTGAAACACCATCGAGCAAACACCACGAGGTGATGAGCGCGGAGAACGTGAGAATGATCGCGCTCGCGAAGGCCGCCTTCCCTGGCTGCTCCCGCGCCGGCCAAGCGCGCCATGCTACTTTCGCCGCGGATGACGCTCCGGGCTGCGCGTGGGTGGCTGTCTGCACTGAAATGGTCGTTGGCTGTGACACTGAGTGAGAAGGATATCGCTCGCGAACAACGAGGATGCAATCGGGGGGCGGGAAATCCCCCGGGCGGAGCCCGGGGCTAACGGGAGGTGTCCTTCTTGAGCATCTCCACAATCGCCGCGCGGGCGGGGTCGCCCGCGGCCCGGCCCTCCGCATATTCCAGCGCGCTGTGACCGTGGATGTCCCTGATGGATGCATCCGCGCCCGCATCCCGCAGCATCCGCACAGCGCCGGGAGTGCCTTCGCCCGCGGCCCAGATCAGGGCGGTGCGGCCATCCGCATCCTTCGCCTCCACCGCCGCGCCCGCCGCCAGCAGGGCTTGCAGCGCGGCGTGCCCGCCGCTGCCCGCCGCCGCAATCAGCGCGGTGGTTCCGTCATCCGCGGGCGCATCCACAATCGCGCCGGCCTCGATCAGCAGCCGGACTTTTTCCGCATCATCGCCCTCGGCCGCGAGAACAAGCAGCGGCGCGCCCGGCGGAGAGATTTGAACATCCGCGCCCGCGCTCAGCAGGATCTCCACCGTCTTCGCATCGCCGAACAGCACGGCCCACGCCAGTGCGGTCCGCCCATCCTGGTCCACAAGTTTGACATTCGCGTCGCGGTCAACGAGGAATCGCGTCATCTCGCTGTGGCCGTTCCATGCCGCGAACATGAGAGGCGTCTGCCCGTTTGGGCCGGTGGCATCGATGGCGGCGCCCGCCTTCACCAGCAGCCTGACCTTCTCGAGGTTAAGTCGCACCGCCGCGTGGAGCAGCGGCGTCAACCCCGTGCGATCGACTACTTCGAGATCAGCCCCAGTGTCGATCAGCGCCTGGACATTTTCCGCCTGTCCGGCCGTCGTCGCGAACGTGAGCGCTGTGGAGTTGTCGGGCGCGGCCGGCGCGAACGGCTGGCCCGCTTCCTCGGCCGCGGCCTGCGCTTCTTCGATTTCACCTTCGCTGAATCCGCGGAAGCGGGCTTCGACCTCCGCGCCTTCTTCGATGAGCAGCCGAATGACCTCCGGCGTGCCGCTCTGGGCCGCCGCCATGAGGGGAGTCGCCCCGTAGCGATTCCTCTCGTTGACATCCACGCCGCCCATAAGCAACGCCTCGACCAGTTCGCGCTCGCCTCGGGCCGCCGCGTTCATGAGCGGCGAAAAGCCCCGGCTGTCCACGGTCTCAATGCTCGCGCCGGCGTCGAGCAGGATGTCGATCACGCCGCGCGATGCGAACTGCATTGCCTCGCCCAGCGCGGTCACGCCATCCGGTCTGCGGCGATCGACCTCCGCGCCCGCGGCCAGCAACTGTGTGACCGCCTCGAGGTGGTCCCCCGCTGCTGCCGCAAGCAGCGGAAAGTTGCCGAAGGCATCCGCATGGTTCACATCCGCACCCGCGTCGATCAGCATCTCCACCCGGCTGGGGTCGCCGCGGGCCGACGCCACGAGCATCGCCGTCACCCCCGCCGCCGTCGCTCCATGGACATCCGCGCCGCGCTCCAGGAGCAGCCGCAGCAGTGCCGCATCCGCCTCCGCCGCGCCGGAGGCGATGATGAGCGGAGTGATCCCCATCTCGTCGGGGTTGTCCGGATCGTCAACCGCGAGATTCACACCCACGCCCGCATCCAGCAACCGGCGCACTTCGAGAGTGTTGCCCATGGCGGCGGCGCGATGAATAGGCGCCCGGTGGCTCACAGGGCCCTGGCTGTCACCCGGCTCCTGCGCGGGCGAAATGCCCGCCGCCGCCAAGGCAGATATCGCAGCCAGACATCCCGCCAGCCAGCGCGCTCGAAATCGAATCATGAATACCTCGCGAATCCGTGACGAAGCTCTGAAAGACTCGCCGCTTACAATCGTTCTGTGATCGTATACCGGGGCGCGCGCCATGGTTCGCCCCTGGCACGCGTTGTTTCACACGATTTCGGCGGAGCGAACCCGTGAGGCGAAGCGCGAAGGCGACAACTTCCTTGCTCATCGCGCTCGCGGCCTCCAACGCCGCCGCCCAGCAGGTGCCGCTGGACAATCTCCGCGAAATGGAGAAGCAGGGCCTGATCGAGCGCCACCGCGCTCTGCTCGCGCCCACCCCCCTGCCTCCCGAAACCTTCCTCGCGTGGGCGGAGGAGTCCGGCCTTGACGAATCGCAGCGACAGTCGCTCGCCGAAACCGTCGATGCCTACGCCCTCCGCCTTCCCTCGCTCGAGAAGGACCTCCGCTCGAAGATCCTCGAGCTCTGGCACGCCTCGTTCGAGTTCGATCGCGAGGCCCGCGCCATTGTGCCTGTCTCTTCGCCGCAGTTGCTCGAGTTGTACGACCTGCACCGCCGCCTGGTCGAGCGCGTGCTCGACCTGGAGCGGCCGATCGTGACGGCGATCGCTTCGCAGGTCGATCCCGCGCGGCAGAGAGCGATCGATTCCGCGTGGCTGGCCCGGCTGCGGCGCCTGCGCGGGTTGACGCCGCCCGCTTCCCCACTGCACACGCTCGATCCCACAGGCCTCGTCGATCGGCTGGACCTCGATGATGCCGAGCGCGGACAGCTTGAGACCGTGATCGCGCAGTATCGCCGCAACATGATCGCAGCCCTTGAAGGCCGGGAAACGCTCGCGCCCCTGGAAGCCGAAGCCAGCGCGGCCGCCATGCTGGTCGAACTCGGGCCCGAGTGGGAGCTCTTCTTCGCGCCGCACGAAATTGCAGATATTGAGGGCCAGATGCGTGCTTCGCGCAAGCCGGCCATGCTCGATCGCGTCGCGCAACTCAATCACCAGTTCATCCATGATGCGGCCGACCTGCTCCCGCCCCGCCAGTCGATCGAACTTCGCTCGCTCTATTTCCAGCGGCTGCTGCCGGATTTCTTCGAAGAGGAGCGCGAGATGCTCGCGCTGGCGGACACGATCGCAAAGTTGCTCGCGGATATCGCGGGCGAAGAAGGCGATATGGCTCGCGAGGCCTTGGCCCGCACGTTGCAGACCGCGGCCAAGGAGCTCGACCCCACCGCCGAATCAGCCGTGACGCTCGCCGAGGCTGGCGGATTGCACGGGGAAACGCTGGTCGATCGCGCGCATGACTCGCAGGCCGCCATTCTCAGCGCCGTCGCGCAACTCGAACGCGAGCACGATCTGCTGCAACTGCGGCGCGAGCGCCGCCGCGTGATCGATCGCGCCGTCGAGTCGCTTCAGACCACAGCTCAGCACAGCCCGGAGTATCAGGCGTTGCGCGACACGTTCGAGCAGCTCCGCCGCATCCAGAAGGCCCGCGAGGAGGCGGACGAGTTCCGCCAGAACGCTGCCGCCGAGCGCATCGCGGGGCTTGCAGCGCTTCTGCGCGAGCGCGAGGATGAGTAAAGTATTTTCATGCAACGTGGAACGGCGTGAAATTTCCCCCTCCCTGGGAGGGAGGGGAATCCACCGGGTGCCCCGTATCGAGTGAACCTGCGGCTTCCTCAGACACTTCGACAACTCACCTCGTCGGGATCGCCACCGTCTGCTGCCGCTGCGAGAGCAGGATCCACCCGTCAATCACGCTCACACCCTGGAGGTAATCGCGCTCGGCCGGGAGCATGTGTTGCTCCGCAATCGCGCACGACTTGTCGAGCAGGTACACCCAGTTGACGTGCGAGTTGCGGGCGGTCCGTCGCTCCAGCGGATCGTTGCCCGACACACGGGGAACGTGGCTGATGACCAGCACCTGCCCATTGGCAAGCGGCACGGCATGTGTGAAATCGCGCTGCGACACCACGGCGTCCTGGCTGACCACCACGCCGTCCGGCCGATATCGCACGATTCGCTGCCGGTAGTGCGCGATGATGTCGTCGTCCGAAGGGTGCAGCCCGATCAGTTCGAATGTCGGCTCGCGGTTGCTCGGCGCCGGCTCGAAGGGCGAGGAGAGCGTGCCCGTCGCCGGGTCGATCGCGTGCAGGCGGCTGAGCGCATCCGCCACGAAGATGTGCTCGCCGAACGACCACGCCCGCGCGAAGCCGCCCGCCTGTTGCGACTGGTTCGACCACAGCCGACGCCCGGAAGCGAGGTCGAACGCCTCGATCGCGCTTGGCGTTCCCAGCACCAGCATTCCCAGCCGCGTGACGGTGATCCACTGCACCGGCTCGCGGTGCAGGGGCTGAAGCTCGTGGAGGGTGTCGCCGCTGGCAGGGTCGAGCAGGGCTACGACACCCGATGTGGCCCCATCCGCGGCGGAGCGCACTCCCGCCAGCACCAGCGCCAGATCGTGCCGCGCCGCATAATGGATCGCGTAGAGCGGATGATCCTTCCGCCAGAGGAACGAATCCGGCGGATCGACGAATCGCTGCCGGGCCATGCCGCCGGAGCGGCCCACGACGATCACATCGTCACGCCCGGGCAGGGGCAGCGGTTCGAAGGCATCAACGCGCCCGCCCGAGCCGGGGAGATCAAGGCTCAGCGTGCGCGCCCTCGGCTCCGCGCCCCGCAGCGTGACCAGCGAAATCCGATATTCCTCCGATTCCCAGCGCAGCGTCCCCGTCTGTTCGTCGATCACCATGATCTCGCCGCCTGCATCCGGCATCCGCAGCACGTAGGATCCCGGCCGATAGTCGAGCAGCACGAGGGCGGTCGCGGGCACCGTCGCGGTCCACGTCGGGTTGTCGAGGCTCTGATCGAATCGCTTGAGATCGTTGCCGATGACGACAAGCGCCGATGGCGGCGAAGGGCTGCCCGGGATCGCTTCGATCAGGCGGCCGTCAACAACCGGCAGCACCGTTTCCGGCCGCGCGAGAATGCGCTCGATGAAAGGCCGTGGCGCTTCCGCCGCGCTGCCGACCAACTCGACCAGAAGCGCGTCGATCGGCCGCTCCGCCCCGGCGATGCTCGCAGCCGCAAGGCCATCGCGATCGCGCGCGACTCGCAGCCACGAGGCCGCCAGATCCGTCCAGCCGTTTTCCATCGACAGTTCAACGATCGAGCTGATCAGAGGGGGGCGCTCCGCCTCGGGCGCTGTCTCGAGGAGCGATTCAAGCACAGCCAGCGCGCCTCGTGAATCTCCATTGCTCCTGAGCAGCTCGGCCGCCCGGCGGCCGGCGCTGCGCGATGCAGCGGCGAAGGGGTAGGTGCGGGCAATTGCCAGCAGGTCATCCGCCGAGGCCCCGGGCGGAAGCTGCTCGACCTGCTTCTGCGCGAAGGCGGAGAATGGGGCATAGGCCTCCGGCCCGAACTCCGTGATCACCGCCGCCAGCCGATCCACCGCCACGTTCGCCGCGGGCTGCGCCACTTCCGGACTGCGCCGCTCGGCGGCCGCGAGGGCCGGCTGGGCCAGAATCGTCTGGTAGCTCTCGATCGCTTCGCTGAGGTACGAGCGATCGACTCTGCCCGCGGCGCGGGCCAGATAGTCGCCCTTGGCCAGCAGATGTTCTATGCGCTGTCGCGGATCCGCCGCGATGGCCCCGATGCGCCCATACAGCTCAACGGCCCGGTCGTAGGACAGATCCTGCTCGCGGGCCGCCACGCTCAGAAGAGTGTCGAACAGTTCCTCCTGGGCCGCGGCCCGTTCATACTCGTCAGCCACGCGTGCCAGCGATGTCGCCACAAGGTCGGCCGCTTCGAGCGCGAGGGCCAGCGACGAGGCGCTGTCCTCCATTTTCGCTGCCAGGCGCAGGAGCGACAGGGCCGGCTGCGGATTGCCGGGCGAACTCGCAATCTGCGCGCGCAAGTGCGCTTCCGCGACGGCCAGCGGTATGTAAGCGACCAGGGCGTCGTTCTGCGCCACGAACAGCTCGGACCCGGTGCACAGCGGATTGCCCGCGCCTTCGATGGGGATCGTGCGCACGCTCGATCCATTGTGACCATCGATGAACAAGAGACCCGCCTGGGTGGGCGCCACCAGCATGTCGCCCGCGACTTGCACGCGGCCGCGAAGGTCGATGCGATCGTCCGTCTCGTCATTCGCGTCCGGCTTCGCCCACAACTCTTCCGCGGGACTGGAAAGCAGGCGCGCGTTGATCCCGTTGCCCACCGCGTAGATCACGTCGCTGGAGCGCAGCAGGTATCGCGGCCCCCCCCACTCGCGCGCATCGTGACGCGCGGTCTCCGCGCCGGTGTCGCGATCGAGAACCATGATGCTCCCGAAATCCGGAGTCAGCGCGAAGATCTCGTGCTCCGTCACCACCGGGGCCGGCATCTCCCACGGCGAGGTGCCCGTGGTGCTCAGCGGCGCGGGCACGCGGCGGAGCCACCGCGTCTCGCCGCGCAGCGCTTCCACCACCGCCACCGCTCCCACCGGCGTGGCCACGATCAACTGGCCGCGATCGTATTGCAGCATCGAATATGGTCGCATGATCGAGTTCTGCAACCCGCCCGTTGACGCGATGTAGCGGATCCAGCGCACGCGGTCTGCTGTCGAAGTGCGGTCGTCGAGGTCGAGAGCCACCAGATAGGTGCTCATCAGCACCTGCCGGCTGGCCTTGCGCGCGAGAAGGTACGCCGCGCCATCCACGATGATCGGCGCCCCATAAGGGTACAGCCCCTCGTATTCCTCGAGCCCCTGCAGCCGGTTGAGCGACACTGACCACACCAGCTCCCCGCTCTGTACATCGATGCACACCACGCGGCCGGAACCGCGGCGCTCCTGCTCGGCCGCGTGGCCCGTAATCGTCACCAGGCGGTCGCCGCCGACGGCGACGATGTTCATGTCCCCCACGCGATTGGCGCTGCGGGGCACTTCGGGCGCGCCGGCCCCGACTTCCAGCGACCAGAATTCGCGCTGGCTGAAACGGTCGAAGGCGCGCACGATCTCGCCTTCGTTGATGAAGACGTGCTGGCCCGCAACCGTCGGCGCAGCGGTCAACAGGTCGCCCGTGCGGCGATTCGCGTCCATCCCCGGCCCGAACCCGCGCACTTCGAGGTCCTGCTGGTAGCGGCGGTTGTAAAGAGAGGATGCAAGCGGCACGGTCCAGATCGGCGTGCCCGAGATCACCTGCGGCTGGGCCGCGGGCGCGCGATCCATCACGCTCAATCCGCGCGCCGGCTCCGGCCCGGGTCCCGCGACCAGCAGGCGCATCGCTTCTTCGTGCAGCGTCTGCGCCAGCGGATCGCCCGCCGCCGCCAGTGCATCGAGCGCTTCCTGGCGCTTCGTCGAATCGCCGAGATAGTTGGAGCACAGCGCCATCAGGAAGTGCCTATGGGCCGCGGGCCGGCCGGCCAAGTCCGGGTGCAGTTCAAGTTCCGCGAGGATCGCGAGCGTGCGCTCGAAGTGCGCCGCTTCGAACTCGCGCTGGGCCAGGCGCAGCGCCGCTTCCACCGCCGGCGCGGTCAGAAACCGCGTCGCCAGAAGCTCCTCATCGCGGTCTTCAGCCAGCATCCGCTGCGCCTGCGGCGTTTCGATCGAGCGGTAGCGCTCCAGCACCTCCGGCGCACGCAGCAGGGCCAGGTGAGCCCGGGCCCGCACCGAGTCGAACAAGTCGCGCTCGGCCTCGGAGCGGGGGATCAGCTTGAAAGCATACCGGTCCAGCAGCTCCTGGTACAGACGCGCGGATTCGCCGGCATTCTCGCGCTCCTGGTCGGCGGCCTGATGGAACAGCTCCCACGCGTGGGGCGAATCGTCCACATAGACAGGATTGTCGTCGATCTGCGCCGCCGCTTCGGGCGCCGTCGCGATGATCATGATCAGGGCGAGGGCGAGCATGCACGGCCCCACTTCCCTTATCTCCGGTCGCGGTCGTGTGCGCCCTGTCAGCATCGCCCAACCTCCGTGTCGCCGCCCCGGTTCCTCGTCACCGGGGCCGGACAGATCATTCGCCTCATCCATCCTATCTTCCCCGCCGCCGGTTCACGAAGCGAAACGTGCAAGAAACCGCGGTATTCCGTCGATGAACAGGCAGATTGAGCGAGCCGGCTCGTCCCCGAGCCCGGCATCGCCAGAAGTTCGAAAGGCGCCGTGGCGGGGGACCGCACGGCTCGCACCCCGAGGTGCCGGATGATGACTGCCGCGGCAACCCGCGAGGGGGGATGCAGCGAGCCCACACGCTCGCATTCGCTCACCCCTTCGCAGGCGGCACGCTCGAGAAGGGTGATCATTCTGCTGGTCTCGATCGTCTTGCTGTCATTGGCCGATCTGCTCATCACCGTCACCAACCTGCACACGGTCGGGATGATCGAGGCGAACCCGATCGCGCACTTCATCGTCGAGACGACGCGCTCCGCCACCGCGCTGGCTTCCTACAAGCTGATCACGGTTCTCGTCTGCATCACGCTCCTCTATCGGCTGCGGCATTGCATTCAATCGGAGGTGGCGGCCTGGGTCTGCGTCGTGATCCTCTCCCTGCTGGCGGGCTACTGGGGCATCTACTCCACCAGCGCCCACGATCCCGCTAACCTTCTGCTCCGTCAGCAGCACCGCCAGTTCGACAACTGGCTGAGCCTGGCGGAGTGAAGCGCTTTACGCCACAGGCCACTTGCCTTACCGTGTGTGCATGCGACAGATTCGAATCGCATGGGCGCTCATCGTGTTCTGCCCGCTTGTCAGTGGTTGCTCCGGCGTCTCCGCGCCTCAGGTCGATATCGCCGGGGCTTGGCTCAGCGCTGTGAGCGATGAGGGGTTCGTCATCGACTTCGCCGTCAACCTCGCCAATCCCAACAACCGGCCGCTGCAACTGTCGGAGATGCGCTACACCGTGACTGCAGCCGATGGCGGTGCGGTCTATCACGGCAGGCGCAGCGCCGAGGCGACGCTCAGCGCCGCCGGCCGGAAGACGATCCTCATCCCCGCGGTCGTCCTGTTCGACGAAACAGGCGCGAACCAGGTGCCATCGGCCATGACGTACTCGATCCGCGGCGAACTGTGGTATCTCGCGCCCGGCGCGCTGGCGGAAACGCTCTTCGACGCCGGCGTGCAGAAACCCTCGGTCTCCTTCGGCGGCGAAGGGACGATTCACTTCGAGGGCAAAACAGCCGCGGGCAATTGACGATTGACGATTCCCGAGTGCCACTGACAGCGCAGCGAAGGGAGCGAGCGAAGTCGTCAGTGGGGAGCTGTCATGCGCTTGCCGGACCCGGTGGACGTTCCATGCGCTGGCCGTGGTACCCGGCGACCCGTGGCACTCGGACGATTCCACCAATCTTCCGATAACAGCGGTCACGCCGCCGATCTTCTTTCTCTCTTTTGCCACTGCCGGTTATGACGCCCGCGCGGCGTGCCGATACGTCATGTCGGCCGCGCCGCCGTCATGCGCGGCAGCCCCTTTCGAGGAAGAGATCACCCATGCAGCTCAGCGACGTATTCAAAACCGCTCAACAGCACGGCGCCTCCGACGTTCACCTGATCGCGGGCCATCCGCCCATGATGCGCGTGCACACCGTCATGACGCCTATGGACTATCCCGTCCTCACGCGCGACGGCATGGACAAGATCCTCGAAACCATGACCAACGAGAAGCAGCGCGACATGTTCAAGGTGAACATGGACCTCGACTTCTCCTTCGAGGTGCCCGGGCTCGCACGCTACCGCGTCAACGCCCACGTCATGCGCGGCGGCGTGGGCCTGGCCCTCCGCGCCATCAAGACCAAGGTGCCGCCGCTCGCCGACCTCAATCTTCCCGAGGTCATCAGCCGGCTGACCTATCTGCCCCGCGGCCTCGTGCTCGTCACCGGCGACACCGGCTCGGGCAAGTCCACCACGCTCGCGGCGATGATCCAGGCGATGAACGACCGCTATCGCAAGCACATCATCACGCTCGAAGACCCCATCGAATACACCTTCGAATCGTCCCGCTGCCTCATCGAGCAGCGCGAACTCGGCGCCAACATGCCGTCGTTCGCCTCCGGCCTCAAGCACGCCCTGCGTCAGGACCCCGACATCATCCTGGTCGGCGAAATGCGAGACCTCGAGACCACCGCGCTGGCGATCTCCGCCGCGGAGACCGGCCACCTTGTCTTCTCGACTCTGCACACCATCAACGCCTCGCAGACGGTCGAGCGCATCGTCGATATGTACCCCGCCGGCCAGCAGAACCAGATCCGCTCGATGCTCAGCAACACGCTGCAGGCCGTGGTGTCGCAGACTCTGTTCTCGCGCATCGATCAGCCGGGCATGGCCCCCGCGGTCGAAGTGCTGTTGTGCACGCCCGCGGTGCGCAACCTCATCCGCGAAAGCCGGACGTTCGAAATCCCCAACGTCATCGACACCAATCGCCACCTCGGCATGATCTCGCTCGACAACGCCATCGCCGAGCTCTACTTCAACGGCATGATCAGCCGCGAAGACGCCATCGCGCAGGCGGCCTTCCCCGACAAGCTGGAAAGGCAGTTGGCGGCATGAGTGAGTTCGTGGTTCGTGGTCCCCGCTACCCGCTCCACAACCAACAACGAACAACGAACGACGAACATCGCAGCACACTTTCGATCTCCGATTTCTGACCCCTGACCTCTGACCCCCGATTTCCTATGGCTCAGTATCGCTTCCAGGCACGGCTCAGTTCGGGACAGATGCAGGCAGGCGTGCTTGCGGCTGACAATGCCGCCGCCGCCGCGTCCATGCTGCGGGCTCAGGGGCATCACGTGATGCAACTGGTCCCGCTGGCGAACGCGGCCCAGAGCCGCCGCCTGTCCGAGATCCTCAACTATTCGAGCGGTCCTTCCCAGAAGGATGTGCTCGATTTCACGACCCAGCTCGCGGTGATGATCCGGGCCGGCATCGCGCTGCGGGCCGCCCTGGACGGCATCGCCGATCAGGTGCAGAACGCCAAGTTCCGCAAGATCCTCAACCAGATCAAGATGGATGTGGAGAGCGGCAAGCAGTTCTCCGAGGCCATCGTCCGCTATCCCAAGCAGTTCAGCCCGTTGTATGTGAACATGGTGCGGGCGTCGGAAATGTCGGGCTCGTTCGCGAAGATGCTCGACCGCATCGCCGGCTATCTGGCCCAGCAGCTCGAGACGCGCAAGATGGTGATCGGGGCCATGATCTATCCCGGCATCATCGGGTCGATGGCGGTGTCGGTGACGGTGTTCCTGCTCACCTTCGTGCTGCCGCGCTTCGCGCAGGTGTTCAAGGGCAAGGAGGATGCACTGCCCGCGCCCACCAAGTTCCTGCTGGATCTTTCGGCGTGGATCGTGAACTACTGGTACGTGCTGGTGGCCGCGGTGATCGTGCTCATCATCGGGTTCTTCTTCTTCGTGAAGACCGATGTCGGGCGGCTGTGGTTGGACAAGTCCAAACTCACCATGCCGCTGTTCAAGCGGATGTTCCGCGCGCTGTATATCAGCCGCTCGCTCAGCACGATGGGCGAGCTGTTGAACGCCGGCGTGCCCATGCTCGATACGCTCGCCATCACGGGCGACGTGTCGGGCAACATGCTCTTCAAGAAGATGTGGCGAAGCGTCTATGCGTCGGTGAAGCAGGGCAAGAAGATCGCCAGCCAGCTCACCAAGACGCGCCTCCTCCCCCGGGCCGTGGTGCAGATGATCTCTGCGGGCGAAGAGTCCGGTAAGCTGGGCGAAGTGCTCAGCGATATTTCCGAGTATTACGCCAAGGCGCTGCGGGATGCCATCAAGGCCGTCACCAGCATGATCGAGCCCATCATGATTATCGTCATGGGCGGCATCGTCGGATTCATCGCCATGTCCATCATTCTCCCGATCTTCAAGATGTCCTCGATCGTGTCGGGGTGAATCGTAGGGTTGAGAGGACATGAAGATGATGCGCGCATTTGCACGATCCTCCGAAGCCCACGTTCGTCGAACCTGGGTTTCTGACGCGCCCCGGATGAATCGCATCCGGCGCGGCTTCACGCTCATTGAAACCGCGCTGGCAACCATCATCGTGGGCGTGGGTATCCTCGCGCTGGTGGCGGCCCAGCAGGCCTTCCATCAGAAGAACATGTGGTCCACGCACGCCAGCACAGCCACGTGGCTGGCCAACGAGCTGCGCGAGATGACGCTCAACCTGCCCCGCCACGACCCGGTCACCGGCACCGGCGTGTGGGGGCCCGAAGACAACGAAGTCTCCATCGACGACTTCGACGACCTCGACGATTTCGACGGCAGCGCCGGTGAAGGCATCATCTTCTCCGACGAACTGGGCAACGGCCCCATCAACGCGCGGCGGGCCATCATCGCCAACATGGACGGCTGGTCGCAGACCGTGCGCGTCTACAACGTCGAGCCGGACAACATCACCGCGCCTCCCGATCCGCTCCTCGACGGCCTGACCACCATGATGATGATCGAGGTCGTGGTGGAGTATCAGGGCCCGACCGACGCTGAGCCGTGGGAGGTGATTCGCATGTCCTGGATTTCTCCAAACTGAGCGCGGAGGCGCGGAGCGCAGCATTGATGAATGTTTCGCGGCAGCGACAAAGCGACGGAGCGACGAAGCGACGAAGGGGCGTGGCCTCCGTTCTGTCCATGATGTTTCTCGTCATCTTCGGTTCTCTGGCCGCGGTCATGGCCGTGGTCGCGCAGGCCAACCTGCGCACCGCCGATTCCTATCTCAAGGTGACCCGCGCCAACGGCGCCGCCGAGACCGGCCTGGTGTTCGCCCGGCGCCGCCTCGCCGAAGCCGCCCGCCGCTTCGTCGTGACCAAGGGAGTCGTGGATGACGATTTCGGCACCAAGCTCTGGCTGGGAACCTACGGCTCGGGCGACGGCATCGTGACGGTGCTCCCGCCCGTCGATTACACCGAGGACACGCCTCCCACCGGCCTCGTCGAAGCCGTCCGCAACGCGCATCTCGCCGACTCGCACTGGATCCTGGTCGATGGCGGCGATGCGCTGCTCCCCGACATCGACGAGTTCGGCGCTCTGCGCGTGCGTCCCATCGGCAAGCTGGATGTCGAAGGCAACCCCGCCGTCTATTTCCGCCTCAAGTACGAGCTGCTCTCCGACGGGCGCTATGTCCGCGTCACCAGCCAGGGCACCGACGGCGACGTCACCCGCACGCTGCAGATGGATTTCCTCATCGACAAGAAGATCGAATTCGCTGTCATCAGCCCCAACCGGATCATGGTGGGCAAGAACGTTCTGATCGACGGCCCGCTGGGGAGCCGCTACGGCATTGTGGCGGGCGAACTCACGCCCGACAACGGCAACCCGCTGGTCATGCGCTCCGACTTCTATCACCTGGACAGCAACCTGGACGACAAGCTCGACACGCTCTATGCCGCCGTCGTGGCCTACGACGTTGATGGCGACAACCGCCTGCGCCCCAACCACCCTGTCGAGCAATCGGGCGTGGGCGGTGATCTGGTGGATGTCGATGGCAACGAATACGTCGACGATTTCGACCTGTTCCTCGCACAGTTCGATGCCGACGGCGACGGGCGCGTCTGCTACGACGCCGACCTCGCATTCGCCGCCGGACTGGGCGCCCTCAACGACGAGTTCAATGCCGACGAGCAGCTCGGCCACCTGATCGACTACGCGATCCCCGATCGCAACGTCGATGGCATCGATGGCACTTCGACCGACACCGCCCTCGGATACGCCAACGGCGTCATCGACAAGTATGATCTGTACGCGAAGATTTCCGGCCGGCTCGCCTTCGCCGTCATGGAGGCCGACTGGGAAGCCGCGCGGGGCGGCGCCACGTATCAGTCGTTTCTCAACGGCCCGGTGTCGGTGGAGCCGGATGTGGCGCCGGTCAGCTTCGAGATCTCCGAGGATGAGCTGCTCGACATCACCACGGCCGATTTCGCCGAAACCGAAACCTGGATGATCGGCGAGGCCATGTCGGGCGCGCCCTTCGATTCGCAGGTGACCTCCAACCTCGGCAGCGGCGGAACGCTCACGCCCGATGGAGCGATGGAAACCGTTCCCTACGGCGCCAAGGGGTATTACGACTGGTACGAACGCGATGTGTACGAGAACATGACGTTCACCAACCTCGCCATTCCCCAGGGCAACAACGGCCTCTACATCAACTGCACGTTCATCGGCGTGACCTACGTGCAGGCCACCGCCGGCAATGACGACGTCAACTGGAATTTCGCCGGCACGGTTGATCGCAATCCCGTGACTGGCGAATATGAGGTGAAGTACCCCGGCCTGCAGGCGGATGTCGGCGGAACCATGGTCGATGACACCAGGCCCTATTCCAACAACATCCGCTTCCACAACTGCACCTTCGCCGGCTCGATCATCGCCGACCCGACCAATCAGTACACGCACGTGCGGAACAAGATTCAGTTCACCGGAACGACCACCTTCACGCTCGATCATCCCGATCTCGATCCGCTGGATGTGGCGGAGCTCGAGAAGAGCTCGATCATGATGCCCGGCTATTCGGTGGACGTCGGAAACTTCACCAACCAGCTCGGCGAGAAGGTCGAGCTCACCGGCACCATCATCGCGGGTGTGCTCGACGTGCGCGGCAGCGCGGATGTGCACGGCACGCTGCTGATGACGTTTCGACCCACCGAGGGGGCCGGCCCGCTCTTCTACGGCGGAACGCCTGACGGCTTCAACACCACCATCGGCTACTTCGGCCCGGATGACGGCGATGCGGAATCGGTCGATCCCTCGACGCTCACCGACACCGACGGCGACGGCATCCCGGACATCGGCATGGACCTCGATGGCGACGGCGTCAACGACCCCTTTGAGGGGTTCGGCGAGATCACCATCCGCTACAACCCCAATGCCAAGCTCCCCGATGGCATTCCCTGGCCGATCAAGATCGACGCCGTGGACGGCACGTATGTCGAAGGAGGGTCGACATGATGCGGACGGCAGCAACCAACGATCAGTGTTCAGCAGCGAGCCGGACCGTCCTCGGTCCGGTGCGTCGCCGTCCGCACAGGGCGTCCCGCCGCGGGTTCTCGCTGGTCGAAATGCTCATCGCGCTGGCGATCACCGCGACGCTGCTCACGGCGGTGTTCGTGGCCCTCGATGCCTCCTTCACCGCCTACCAGCGCACCACCGAGGTCGCTTCCACGCACACGATCTGCCGCCTCACCATGCATCGCATGCTGACGCTCATCCGCACGGGCAGCGAGTTCGGCCCGTTTCCCAGCGACCTGACCGAGGATCCGGTCGTCCAGAGCAACTACATGGAGTTCTACGCCGCGAACGGCCAGCTCATGCGCCTGGAATGGGTCGCCGCGGAGGAGGCGCTCTACCTCGTGCAAATCGCCGAGGACGGCATTGAGACCGCCTCGCTCCTGCTGGAGGGCGTGACTCAGGAGGATGATGACGGCACGTACATCCCCCCGTTCACGCTTGAATACGTCAAGGGCACGCAGCTCTACCGGGCCACGATCGACCTGACGGTGGTTCCCGACGACAACATGTCGGTGGACCTCGACGGCGTGAACCTCGATGTGCTGCGGCTGGTGGCCAGCGCCATGCCGCGCGACCAGGCGTTCTGAATGCCACACGCGCTGCGCGACGTTACGGCTTGGCGACGAACCAGCCGGAGGCGCCGTACTTGGTGCGCTCATACGTCATCGAGACCATGACGAGAACGTGATACTCCTTGGCCACGGTCGAGGCGATGTTGACTGAATGCAACGTCTTGGTGTCTGCAGGCGCGACGGTGAGTACGATGACGTAATCGTCGTTGTCGTCCCCGACGATGGGCGCGAGGGCGTCGCCGGTCGGGACCAACACGGGATTGTCCGGGTCGGTCATGTCGAGCGCAATGTACTGAAAGGTCGCATTCGTCTGCGAGGTGCGCGCCGGTGAGCTCGGCCAGGTCACTTCGATCGTCACCTGCTGCGCGCCGGGGGTTAAAGCGACCAGTGGCCGCGCCGTGATAGGCACACCGCCCGAGAAGAATGGCTCGATGTCCTGAAAGGTGCCGACTTCGGCGTTGCAGCCACTCAAGAAGACGACGAGCGCTGCCGCGCCTCCCAGCCCCAATGACGTGATGCGCCTCATTGCAGTATCCTCCCACCCGGAACCGCTCGAGGGACCTCCCGCTCGGCCAGCATCTTAAGGAGTTTCACCCGGGCCGCAACCGAGGGAAGTTGCAAGCTCCGTTCGAGCGGCTCGAAACACCTCGCCTGGGCTGGCATCCTTCATGCAATCCCATGCGGAATCGACAGTTGCGCTTCCGAGTTCGGCGCGGGCCGACTTCAGAATCGCAGCGAACATGTCCGCGATGTCATCCTCCGGCCCCGCGGCGCCCAGGCGCCGGTACGCCTGTTGCGCGGCGGTGCACAGCCGCAGCGCGACCTCGGTGTGGCCGGCGTCGAACGCAATCGCCGCTGTCACACCCAGCGTCGGCGCGAGCAGGGCTTCGCTGCCCAGTTGCTCCGCAATCGCGGCCGCTCTGCCGCATGAATCGAGGGCCTCGGCGCGGCGGCCCTGCAAACGCGCCGACTTGGCGCGGTTGAAGTGCGTGAATCCAAGTCGATGCTGGTCGCCGCTCTGCTCGAAGGCGCGCAGGCATTGATCAAGGAGCGCGTTCGCCTCGTCGAGGCGGCCTTCGGCCAGGCACACCGCCGCCAGGTTCAACTGCACCATCGGCACTCGATGGGCCCGGCCGAGCGACTGGTAAATGCGCCGCGATTCTTCCAGGCACTCGCGCGCCCGGACACAATCGCGTTCGGCCTCGAAGTGCGCCATGCCGAGGTTGGTGAGCACGGCGGCGCAGCGCTCGCGATCGCCCAGTTGCTCCCACAGCGCGTGGCTTGCGAGATATTCCGCGCGCGCGATGGCGTGGTCGCCCTGACCCCACGCCAGCACGCCCGCCGACAGATGCGCTTTGGCGCGCACGCCGGGATCGACGGCGCCAAACCGGTCGGCGCGCTGCGCCAGCCACCGCCGACCTTCGCTCAGATGCCCGCGGAGATACCAGAAGTTGACCAGCGCCACCACGATGCGCAGCGCCTGCTCCACGGTCGCCTCCTCCCCGAAGCCGAATTCCAGCGCCGCCCGGATGTTGTCGTGCTCCGCCGCGACAATCGTCAGCCACTGCTGCTGGTTGAGGCCCGCCGAGAGGTCTGACTCGGCGGAGATCGCCTGCTGGAGGCACCATCGCAAGTGCGCCAGCCGAGCCTGGCGCCGTTCCTCCGCGTCGCCAAACCGCGATTCGCCGTATTGCCGGATGATCTCGAGCATGCCGTACCTGGGGCGATGAGAATCGCGCTCGTCCAGCACCACCAGCGACTTCTCGACCAGCGCCTCCAGCAGATCGACCACCGGCTCTTCGGCGTCGCCGCCCACTGCCTCCGCGGCCTCCAGCGTCCACCCGCCCCGAAACACCGAAAGGCGGCGGAAGAGCCGCTGCTCCGACGGCGTCAGGAGCTCGTAACTCCAGCCCACCGTGGCCCGCAGCGTGCGATGCCGATCCCCGCCACCGCGCGGCCCGCGCGACAGCAGGTCGAGGCACTCGCTCAGCCGCGAGAGAATCTCCTGCGGCGGCAGCGCGCGCAGCCGGGCCGCCGCCAGTTCGATCGCCAAAGGAATCCCTTCCAGCCGCCGGCAGATTTGCGATATCACCGCAGCGTTGCTCTCGCTGATCGAGAATCCCCGCCGCACCAGGCGGCCGCGCTCGAGAAACAACTGGGCCGCTTCGTGACCGGCGACATCCTCCGCCCGCCGCGCGCCTTCCGCGGGAAGATCCATCGCCTGCACTTCGAAGCACTGCTCGCCCGAAACGCGCAGCGGCTCGCGGCTGGTCGCAATGATCGAAACCTCCGAACACCCGCGCAGGATCGCCTCCACCAGCCCCGCGCATTCTGCGACAAGATGCTCGCAGTTGTCGAGAACAACCAGCGCCCGCTGCTCGTTCAAGTGCTCAACCAGCGCCTTCACGGGATCGCCGCCGGCATCGCGAACGCCCACCGCGCCCGCCGTCGTGTGCGCCAGCAGCGCTCGATCGCTCAGGCCCGCCAGCTCCACCAGCCACACGCCATCCGGAAACCGCTCCATCTCGCCACGCGCCACCTGCAGGCCAAGCCGCGTCTTGCCGCTTCCTCCGGGACCGTGCAGCGTCACCACTCGATGCTCCTTCAGAAGCGCGGCGACCGCGCCCCGTTCGATATGGCGGCCGATGAAACTCGTCAAATCACCCGGCAGATTGGTGGGTGTGGCGGCGTGAAGCTCACCCCCATCTCCTGCCGGGGGCGTCAGGGCATCCTCGATTTCAATGCGTGCATCCCCGATGTCGCGCAGCCGGCGATCGAGGTCCTTGGTCAGGCACCGCCGCAGCAGATCTCGAATGCGCGGCGGGACCACGTGCGACACGCGCGAAAAATCCGGCTCGTCACGCAGCACCGCGCTCGCCGCATCGTGATGCGAGCGCCCGGGAAAGGCGCGATGCCCGGTCAGACACTCGTAGAGCACGCAGCCGAACGCCCAGATGTCCGCCCGCTGATCCACCACTTCGCCGCGCACCTGCTCGGGGCTCATGTAGCCCGGCGTTCCCAGCACCTCGCCGATTTCGCTTGCAACACCCAGCTTCGTCGTCGCTTCCGAATCCGCGCCGGCGGCCGGCACCAGCTTCGCGAGGCCGAAGTCGAGCACCAGCACCTGATCCTCCGGCGTGATCATGATGTTGGCGGGCTTGAGATCGCGGTGCACGATCCTGCGCGCGTGCGCCGCCTCCAGCGCCAGGGCCGTCTGCCGCGCCCACGACAGCGCCTGCCGCACCGGGAGCGGGCCGCTCAACAGGCGCTGCGCCAGCGATGACCCCTCGACGAATTCGAGGATGAGATATCTGCCGCCGCCATCCTCTTCGAGATGATAAATCGCCGCGATGTGCGGCGAACGCAATTGCGCCAGCGCCCGCGCCTCCTGCAGAAACCGCTCCAGTCGCGCTTCGTCCCGCACCCACTCTTCGGGCAGCGCCTTGATGGCCACGTCGCGGCCCAGGCGCGAGTCGCGGGCCCGGTACACCACGCCCATGCCCCCGCGGCCGATTTCGCAGCCGACCTCGTACGCCCCGATCCTCTGTGGCGGCCCGGTCATTGGCGAGAACCACTATAAAGGTTTTGAGCCGTTCCTCTCATGTCGCCGGCCTCCCAAAGTCTATCATCGCCTGCGAAATGACCTCGTTCGCCCATCCATTTTTCGACTTCCTGAGACACGCGAGGGTTCGGCGCAGGCTGGGCGTTTCGCTCCAAGCCGCTGGATGGCTGTCGGGCTGCTGGTGGTCCTGGGCGCGCCCTTCATGCCGCTCGTGGCTCTGCTGCTGGTGCCGGTCTTCGGCTGGATGGGCTTCGAAGAGACCAACGCGGCGGTGATGGTGGCCGCCATGGCGGCGCTGTTCGTGTTGCTGCCCGTTGCGCTCTGCCTCGTTCACATCGGCGGCGAGCTGCGCACCACACCGTCGCTCGACAACACCTGCATCCGCTGCGGCTACGACCTTCGCGGCAGCACCCACAGCCAGCGCTGCCCCGAATGCGGCGCGGGAATCTGACCGAAGCAGCGCGCCCAAGGGGACGCCGGCGTCACGCGGGGCCGGGGACGCCCGCGTCCCGCCAGGCAACGAATCTGGTGGGGCAGGCGTCCCGCCTGCCATCCTTGTTCATTCCTCCACTTCGATACCCACGAAATCGAGAAATGAATCGAAACCCAGAATGGAAAAGGTCGCGAACACCGATTGCCGCAGGGACAGCTCAATCCGGTCATCACTCGCGCGGATGTAATTCGCTCCATCGGGCACGTTCTCGACGAACTCGGTCTTCTCCTGGTTGCCGAGCGCGTACGTGTGTACGGTCTGAAACGTGCCGTTCATTCCCTGCGTCCAGTCGCGCAGGCGCACGCGCACGGTCCCGCCGGGAATGTTCAAGCGAGCTTCGATGATGAGGTCGATGGTGTTCGGCGGGTTCGTTTGCGCGGCGGTGGCATTGATTCTTAGATCGATCAGGTTGGGCTCCGACGCGGTGAAGCCGAAGCGGGATCGGGCCCGGAAGAACGAATCATCCGACTCAATAATGTTCTGGAGCCCGCCGGAAATGTGGGAGCCGAAGGCGACCGTGATGGAATTGAGCGTCGCGAACTCGCCGCATTCGAGGTCGAAGACATAGGCGGCGCCGCTGTTGGTGCCGTAGTCGTCGTCCCACGATGCGCCGACGAGGAGCGTGTCGCCATCCACATCGAGCGCGCATCCAAACGCCTGACCCCCGCCGGCTTGCGCATCCGACGGCACAAGGCGATGAGTATGAATCCAATCGCCGCCATCATTCTCATAGCGATGCACGACGCCACGGGAAACCGGAAAGAAAGTATCTTCGAGCGTCGCCCCGACGAGGGCGGCTCCGTCGTGGAATGCGACTGTGTCTCCGAAATAAAAATCCGGGAAGGGATTGGGCGCGGTGAGAGTCGCCTCGTGGACCCAGGTGCTCCCATTGAATCGAAAGACACGGGCTGAGCCCTCATCGTACTTAATCACGTCATCACGGCTCGCGCCGACAAGGATCAGATCGTCTTGGATAGCAACATCCACGCCGAAGAAGTCATTTGACTGCCTGTCTGGAGCAATCAAGCGCTGGGTCTGAATCCACTGCTGCCCGTTGAATCGATACACGTAGGCGGCGCCGCGAAAGTTCCCTTCGCCGATCGAACCGACCACCATCGTGTCGCCTGCGATCGTAATCGCTGCTCCAAACGCGTCGCCCCCCGTGGGAGACAGCACCTGCGACTGCACCCATTGGCCATCAATCCGGTTGTAGATGTACACAGCGCCGCGCCGATCGTATTGAAAGATGGAACTGACCGCGAGAGTCTCGCCCTGAATGGCGACTGCGTAGCCCAGTTCGGTCCCTTCCTCGACGTCCGCGGGGAGTAGTTGCTGGTGCTCAATCCACTCGCCGGTGTCCGGATCGCACTCGAAGACGTATGCGGCCCCTGTGTCCTCAAAGATCGTGTCTTGGCCGATAGCACCCACGACGAGGGTGTCGCCATCGAGGGCAACCGAGTACCCGAAGCGGTCTTGCGTACTGGAGTCCGAGGGCTGGACGAGTTGGGTAAACTGCCACCACAGTCCATCGCGCTCCCACGCGAGAACGGCACCGTAATTGTGAGTCGTGAAGTCAAATTCCGGGGTGCCGAGGATCGCCGTGTCCCCTTGCAGGGCCACGGAGAACCCCGCATCGTCTGGGTTCACTTGGATGGCTAACTTCGCGTCTTCACAGATTGCCGGTGCGAGGTCCTTCCGGACCGTTTCGCACGGATTGTTGCCCTCAGGCCAAGTCAGCGCGAGGAGCAAAAGAAACTCGAAGAACATCTTGTTCCTCCTTGCAGGATCTATGCCGCCTTCATTATTCTACCTCGTGGGCGCAGGAGGCGAACCAGAAAGTGGGCTGATACATGAATCGGCTGTTTTTGTCGATCGCAGCTCTGGTCGGTGCCGCGATGGTAGGAACTGCCGGAATTGAGTCCGAAGAGATTGCTCACGCCCAGCGCGAGTACTCGATCAACGAGAGCACAGTCACATCGCAAGGATCCATTATCCGTATCGCGTTTGAGGAGTTTGCAGATACACCCATGGTCGCGACTCCGGAAGACCTGACCGTGTTCGTGGAGTATCCGACGAATGGCGGTTCCGGATCATCTTCTGTGACGCTCGCGTGTGAGTTCGTTGATGAAGTGGTTGACCTGATCAATGGCCACCACATCTTCACCTGCCATCTGGATGGCGACATTCACGCTGGCGACGGTGAAGCGGTTCCGAACGAAGGCACCGCTGTGCGCATCTATGCAGAGGCCGGTTGGGCGCAGGGCGGCGGCGACAGTTCCGAAGAAGTCGATGACACCGGCAATGAGAACCTCCTGATGAACGGCTCGGAGGTTCCATACGAGAAACCCACGCACCATTGGGACTCGCGACCGTTCCAGGTCCAAAGCGGCGAGTTCATTGTCGATTCGATCGTCACGCATCGCTACGGCATATACAAGGTCGAGCACCGTGTGTTCGGCGACACCGGCGCCTGGACGCAGGCGATCCTCGTCCACAAGCCCGGACCGACGCCGGAGTCGATCTGGATTCCGGTCTGGCGCAGCACGCTCGATGCTGCTGTTCTCACGGCCGATGATTGGGAAGGACAAGTTGAGGTGCGGGTGACACCCGCGCGCGGCGATTCCGAGAGTGTCCTGACGAGCGCGGTGTTTGACCCTGACTTGGGCCATCATGAGTGGTCGCATGCCGACTTCCGACATCCGCATGAAACCAACCTGCCCGTGATCATGAACCCAGAGGGCACGTTCAGCGATGATCTCACCATCGTGTATGCGGCCGTCGACCGGGAGGCGGGCGGCGGAAGTGAAGCAGCGTTGACGGAGGAAGACGCGCGCACGACACCATTCCCCACGATTGAAGCAGCAAAGCTCGCCATCCGAGACTACCGCGATGGAGAGGAGTTGGGCGAAAATGTGACCGCAGGCATCATTGTCTGCGAGGAGGGCACGCATTTCCTCGGCACTGAACCGCAGGATCACTGGAACGAGGGCAGTTCAGCGTATGTCCCGAATGAAGGATTTCTGACAATCCGCGCCGCCAATGGGGCCGATCCTGAAGCAGTCATCATTACGAACTGCGCGTTCGTGGTGCGCATCCCGTCAGGCAAGAGCCCGGACGATTTCGGGTTCATCCGAATTACAAATCCCGGGCAGGGAAATACGGTGAAATTGGAGATCCGTCCGAACAGCGGCGTCTCCATCGATGAATTCCCATTCGGCAGCGGACAGGGGCAGTACGCGACGGTTACTGCGCTCGTTGCGGCCGTTAACGCGGCGGGGTATGAAGCAGTGGAAGTTCTGGAAGGGATGGACACCGTTCAGTTGAAGTTCCGGACATGGCAGTTCGACGATCAGGATGCGAATGAGGTGACGCACTTCCGATTCTTCGAGATCAACCGTTCCCCTCACGGCGTTAATGTCCGGCGACTTACTCTTCAGAACCTGACGACGCACACAACGCAAATCCTCAGTGCAACTGGATCGTCGAAACGGGCTCTTCTTCTCGACTGGACACGGCACATCGCGCATGCGCAAGGTGAACAGGCCAGCGAAATGGTGGCGAGAAGCAACAAGTTCCATCATGGCATCTGGGTGTACAGCGCCTCCTTCGAGAACCTGAACGTGGCTGGCAATGGATGGACGTACGCGCGCGATTGTTCGTTTGTGCGATGCGCGGATGCGTTCCGAAAGTGCATCGCGGCTGTCAATCCGCACCACGACGACAGCGGAGTCATCACCGGCCAGGATACTCACCCGGACCTGTTCCAATGGTTCATGGCACAGACCGCTGCCCCAGCGCCCCCTGAGGATGACCCGGAGGATGTCGCCGCGGTCGCGGAAACACGCATCTTCAACATTCTGCTCCTCAACATGGATGCCTCCGACCCAGGTGTGGACGCCCAGCCGTTCTTCTTCACGGCGGGCGATGAAGGCACGTATCAGCGCGTGGCGATCATCAACGAACAATGGCATGAGGTGAATCGCGAGCAGGCGTTCTATGGGAACTATGAGGGCCTCAACCTCTGGCACCTGAGCGCGCTGCAAGGCGGATCCAGGAAACTCGTTCTACGCGGTTTCAATACCACGATCAGCCGTTACGAGAATCTATCGATTCGAAACACTGCGTGTGAAGCGCTCCACATCACCGCTCGAAGTGAAGGCGCGACGGGCACACAAGGAGATACACCGAGCTTTTGGTCCACTCTGAATGAGGTGCACATTCGCAGCACGCTGGAGGACGCGACCGGAACTCTCACCGTGACAGACTACCCTGATGCAACCACAGGCGAAGCACTCACGGCCTTATTCACCGACCCGAGCAATGGCGACCTTTCGCCAAACGAGGCCCGGGAGGACCAACCCCACCTCTTCGATCGGCCATCGGAAGTCCCCCTCCTCTGGCCCTACGACGCCCTCGGCGTCGAGCGCATAGCGACGGCACGGGCGCCATCGGCGCCATCGAGCGGCTCCGCATCGCCACGCTTGCCGACCTCAATGTCGAATTGGGGACGACCATCAGCGGCGGTCTGTCCAACCTCGTCAGCTCCGACGATTCGTATCTCCAGGTGCGATCGGTCGCCGGATTCATCGCCTCCGAGCCATTCATCGTGCGGCTCATCGTCGGAATGACGACGGATGTTCAATCGCGTCGCAAGCTCAAGATCAGGATCGAAGCCCGCTCCGACAACCCCGGCGGGACGGTGCGCATCGCACTGAAGCATTGGGCATCCGGAAACTTTGTCACCCTTCACACCTATGGGATCGGAACGACAGAGATCGTGGAAAATTTCGAGGCCGACCCGACTGATTACGTGCGAACTACGGATGGCAGGATCGAGCTGCGGTACTACCACTTCCACACCTCGGTCTTCTCGATCCTCGGCTTCAACGCGTTTCTCGATCAGGTGCGCGTGGTGGTGGAATGATCACGAGCGCCATCGTCGATCGTTCGCCGCCCTCCTACAATCCCGCGCGCTCACACGGGCGCCACGCTTGAGGAGCCCGCTGTGCCGCAACCGCAGAAAGAGACCGTCGTGCTCGCCATTGTGCCCACCGAACTCGAGGCCGAGCTCATTCTCGAAGCACTCGAGGAACGCTCCATCCCCGCCGAAATGGCCGGCCAGCTCACCGCCGGCTTCCGCGCCGAAGCCCCCGGCGGCGTGCGCATCCTCGTCGGCGCTGAAGATGCGGCCCGCGGCCTCGCCGCCCTGCGCGAGTTCCAGAAGGAACAGTCCGATATCGACTGGTCCAACGTCGATCTCGGATCGACCGAATGATGAAAGAGCGATTCCCGCCCGGCGAAGAATGAGCGGATGAACCGACGAACGGCGTGCGACCCATGCGGGGCTCGCCCGCAGCGCCTTTCCGCTACACTTCCCGCTCATTATTTCCAAGGAATCGCGCCGATCGCCTTCGTCAACCGAATCCTCTCCTTCCTCGATCGCGTTCGTTCGTTCGGCCGCTCCGGCGGGTTCGGCACGCGCCGGCTGCGGGCCCGCGAGCGCTATCGCCCCGACTACCAGATCGTGGCGCGGAGCATCCTGCGACTGATCGACTTTCAAACCATCTACGATGTCGGCTGCGCCAATGGGTTCCTGCTCGCGGAGTTCCACGCCGCGGGCAAGTGCGTGCGCGGCATCGACCTCTCTCCCCAGGTCAAGCAGGCGGTCGGACCCGAGTTGGCCGATCGCGTCGAAGTCGGCGATTTCAGCGCCGCGAAGGGCAAGGCCGACCTCGTCTGCTGCGTCGAAGTCGCCGAGCACATCCGCCCCGACCGCAGCGTCGATCTCGTCAGGACGCTCACGTCGCTGGCGACACATTGGATCTATTTCTCGGCCGCTCCGCCCGGCCAGCTCGGGCGCGGCCACATCAACTGCCGCCCGCATGACGAGTGGCTCGCCTGGCTGCGCGAGCACGGCTGGGAGGTGGATGAGGCGCGAACTGCGCAGCTTCGCGGCGACCTCGCGGAAATCCGCCGGGCCCGCTGGCTGCAGCGCAACAGCTTCGTGCTGCGGCCGGTTACGCCACGTCGCGCGTCGCCCGCGCCGAGTTGTGCATCAGCTTGATCAGGCAGGTTTTCTGCTCCGGCGTTAGCTCTCCGAAGCTGATCCCGGCCTCGTGCGACTTCCAGCCCACCCGCTTTTGCCACGCGACGGTGGCAGTCGCCACCAGTCGATGCTGCGCATCGCCCAGCATGATCTGAACGACCGCGGGCAGCTTCTTGTTCGTCGCGATCCGCACGCCACCCGCCGACAAATCGAGCACCCGCCCAAGATTGCACGGCAGCGCTTCGATGTGCACCCGCCCCGACTTTCGCTGCTGGCGACCGGTCCGCACGCTCTTGACTATCGCAGAAATGGTGCTGTCGAGCACTTTCGTCGTGTCTGGCAGATAAGGTTTTCGTGCCATTCCCTGGCCCCTTTTCGTAGGTTCTGCAATTTCATCGACGAGAACACCGAGCGGCTCCATCGGGAACCACCATTCACCCTGGACCCGCGTCGCGGTCCCTGAATTATCGGTCGTACCGACCGCTGTTGCGGCCGCTGTGAGACATGGCCAGATCGCGGGTTGAGGGCGCCGCGACCGTCACAGCCGCACGCTTGTCATCGTGCCGGAAGACCTCTCGCGCTCGGCCGTGCACGCCCTCTGCCGAGGCGCAAAGCGCCAGGCACAGCCGCTGCACCGCCGGCACATGGGAGTACTCACGGCTCAGGGGGTCGATCTTTCGCGAGATCGCCGCCCCATTCGTGCGGTACAGCCGCCTGAAGGCGTCCTTGACAGCCTCCACGTGCTCAGGCGGGTAGCCGCGCCGCGCCATGGCAATGGCGTTGACCGCGCGCACCTCCGCCGGATTGCCCTCGACGATCATGAACGGCGGAACATCCTTGGCGATCCGCGCCAGACCTGCGATGAACGAGCACGTTCCGATGGTTGTGAAATGGTGGACTCCCGCGCCCCCGCCGATATTCGCGCCTTCTTCCACGCGCACGTGACCCGCCAGCATCACTTGGTTTGCAATCACGACGCCGCTCTCGATGGTGCAATCGTGGGCGACATGGGACCCGACCATGAGCAGATTGTCATCGCCGATGCGGGTGATGCCCCCGCCGTTGCCGGTGCCGCGATGAATGGTCACATGCTCGCGAATCTGGTTGCGGTCCCCGATCACGCAGCCGGATTTCTCACCATGGTATTTGCGGTCCTGGGGCTCGGACCCGATCACCGCGAAGGGGTGGATGATGTTGCTGCGACCGATCGTCGTGAACGGCTGCACGCACACGTGGTGTTGCAGCACCGTCCCGGACCCGATCTCGGCTTGCACACCCACGATGCAATACGGTCCGATCGTCGCATCAGCCGCAATCCGGGCGGTCGAATCGACGATCGCGGTTGGATGAATCTGACTCATTCGCTGAATGCTCCGGGGTCGTTGCCGCGACCCGGGGATTTGCAAAGGTCAATCTTGTTCGGCATCGACCATCATGAACTTGATCTGTGCCTCGGCTGCAAGCGAACTCCCGACAAAGGCCCGGCACTTGACGTTGCCCGTCCGCGCTCCTGCCCGCACCGCCTCGGCTTCGAGGATGAGTTGATCCCCCGGCGTCACCGGTTTCCGCAACTTGACACGGTCAAGGCTCAGCAGGACTGCGATCTTGCCAGTGTGCTCCAGCTTCTGACTCAGCAGGAGCCCCCCCAACTGGGCCATCGCTTCCACAATCAACACGCCCGGCATGATCGGCGTTCCAGGATAGTGTCCCTGAAAGAACGGCTCGTTCATCGAGACGTTCTTGACACCGATTGCCTTGCGATCATCCTCGATCTCAACCACCCGGTCCACCAGCAGCATGGGGTACCGGTGCGGCAGGATACGCTGAATCTGCCGCACGTCCATCTCCCGCCCCCGAAGGAGTGCCTCGCGCCGGCTGTTGGCCTCCATCTGCTTGAGAATCTTCAGCCCCATCCGGTGGTTGAGGGCGTGACCTGACTTATAGGCCACAAATCGCGCAAGTACCTCACAGCCAACAAGATAGAGGTCGCCCAGCAGGTCCACGATCTTGTGCCGGACCGGTTCGTTTTCGAACCGGTATGCGTTGTCGATCGGGCCATCCTCGCCGATGACCAGCACATCCGCCGGGGTCAGATGCCTGCACATTCCCCGCTCCCACAGGGCCTCCGCCTCCTCCTGGAGCGAAAACGTACGGGCAGGACTGATTTCGCTCCTGTAGTCACCATGATCGAGCACGAACGACTGGGTTTGCCGCTTGATCCTGTTGCCATGCCGTCCGTAATCGAGGTCGAACAGCACCGCGAACTGGTCGCCATCGTGGGGCAGGGCCGCCAGCATCGCTTCGCCTTCCTGGACGACGATGGGCTCAGAGACCCGGAACACCCGCCGCGGAGCATCCTGATCCTCGATCCCCGCTTCGAGGATCTGCTCGACGTATGGCAGGGCCGAGCCATCTCCGCAAGGGAGCTCCGGCCCATTCAGCTTGATGAGGGCGTTGTCGATCCGCAAACCCGCCAAAGCGCTCATGCAGTGCTCGACCGTCTCGATAACAGTCGTTCCAACCTTCAAAGTGGTCCGCCGGGCCCGCTGGGTGACATTGCGAACTGAAGCGGGAATCTGCACGGGAGGGTTGAGATCGACCCGCTCGAAGACAATTCCGTGGTTGACGGGAGCGGGGTGGATCGTACAGGTCGCCTCCTCCCCGAGGAGCAGACCCTTGCCGCGCACCGTCACCAGCGCAGCCACGGTGTGCTGCCTGGCTGCGTTGATTCCCCCTGCCGTAGCTGAATGAACCATCTGAAGCATTCGTGTGAGGCCAATCCCCGGAGTACCTTCGGCCTGCGGGCCGCCCTGGCAACAGACTGTCATCCTACATCGCAAACCTCCTCCGGCCGACCCCTTTTTTCAGGCTGTTTCGCGGCCTTGAACCCCGCGCGCTCGCAGGCCACAGGGGACCAATCAGAAAAATCAGAAAAATCTCAAACTTGCTGTCACGTTTGGGCCTCGAGCTACGCCTTCATCTGTGGGTTGTGGGGGGTTGTGGGCTCGCGCACCCCTCTGTGCCGGCCGGGCCAGGAACCAGGGCGCGGCGCTCAGCCGCGGCCGCCCGGCCGGCTTTTTCCGCGATCGCTGGCCCGCTCGGTGGCGATCGCCACCAACGGTGCGGCATTGTGGGAGGAGGTCAGTCATGACACAGCAGAAGACCGTTCCGATCGCGCGGTTCGAGGCTTTCGACGACTCCGGCCGCCGGTACAGCATCATCGGCAATCAGAAGATGATCGCAGGTCCGGCAAGCAGCCCGTCGGGCCAGCCGGCATGGACGCCCGGGCCATTGACCCTGCGCACCGTCGATGGCCAGAGCGTCAATCGGCTCAGCAAGGGCACCTATGAAGTCCAGGCCGAGAAACCGATTCGCGTGACATCGACCGATCCGCATGCCCCGTGAATTGTGGGGGGACCGATCAGCCAGGGCCACAGTGTTTTCCTGTTGACGCTCGGGCTCGTTCCCCCCATCCTCTCATCATGTCATCTTCTCGCGCCGGATTCATCGCACTTCTCGCCAGCGGCTTCGCTGCGACTGTCCTCCCGCTCGCCGGGTGCGCGTCGCGCTCGTCGGGCGAGTCCCCTGACGGCGCGCCGCGATCCGCCGAGGACATCGAGCGGATCAATCCGCGCGCGCTGCCGATGTTCGATGGCGCGACCGGCGCCCCCCTTTCGTGGGATGATCTGCTCGCCCGTATTGACGCCGTCCAAGTAATTATCATCGGCGAACAGCACGATGACGCCCTCGGCCATCGCGTGCAGCAGGCCCTCGTCGCCGATGCGCTGGCGCACGCGGGCGACACGGCGTCGTCGTACGCGCTTTCACTGGAAATGCTCGAGCGCGATGAGCAGGCGGTCGTCGATGACTACCTCGCAGGAATCATCGACCGCGATCGCTTCATCGAGGAGACCGCATCCACGCGCTGGCGGGCGATTTCCACCGAGTATCTGAGCGGCGCGATCAAGCGCTCGGAGTTCAAATCGAAGATCACGTCGGTGGGCTGGATCAAGTGGGACGAGTTCTACCAGCCATCGATTGATGCGGCGAAGCAGGCGGGCGCGCGCGTCGTCGCCGCCAACGCGCCTTGGGCCCGCTACACCAGCCTGATCACGCGCGAGGACGGCTACTCGAAACTCGAATCGCTCTCGCCGGCGCAGCGCGAGCTTGTCGCCTGGCCCGATCCCGTTCCGGCCAGCGGGTACCGCGAACGGTTCTGGCAGTTCATGGCCGGCCGCAAGGAGGGCGAAGCCCCCGCGGAGCGACCCGAGCATCAACCCGGCGACCCGCACTCCGGACAGTTCACCGACGAAGAGATCCTCACCGGCCTGATGAAGCAGATGTTGTACGATGCGACCATGGCTGAGTCGATCACCCGCGCTCTTCGAAGCGGCGCGACCGGGGTGATTCACTTCGTCGGGCAGTTCCATTCAGACTTCGAAGGCGGCACGGTGATCGAGACGAGACGCCGCGCGCCGGACGCGAGAGTCTTGACGCTCTCGCTCGTTCACGAGGGCGATGGCGCCGCGTTGCGCGAGGAAGATCGCAGCCGGGCCGATGTCGTGGTGTACACGCGCTGATGGTCGCGGCAGTCCGGATGGGCGCCGGGGCGCCGCGGCGTTTCGTTCTCCCCCTCCCTCTGAGGGAGGGGGGTCAGGGGGTGGGTGCG